>FUFK010067053.1_pt1 | contig 20280 bp, 10 predicted proteins | sample 1021851 | NCBI WGS metagenome assembly FUFK01 (sample SAMEA51879418, study PRJEB19060) | metagenome
GGAGTTTAATGAACCTATGAACAATTATGTAAAAAGTTTAGCAAATTATATCTTCAAGAAGATGAACGACTATCAAACAGATGAGCAAGTTAGGAAAGAAAAGCCTATGCTTTGGCCCGCAGGTATATATTTTACAGAAGATAATATCAAGGAATGGATAGAGGAACATGACAGACAAATTTAATGTAACACCCTTATTTGGTATTCCGTTNTATCAATCAATGATACAAACTATTGATCAAGACTCAATTGACTTTGTGAAAAACACAGAGTACAAAAGATATCCTGCTGACAATGGATATGGTAGCACTAACAAATTTTTATTAGATTCACCCAAATTAAAAAATTTAAAGTCTTTGATAATGACACACGCACATCATTTTATTCATGATGTGTTAGATGTCAGCCAAGAAGCAAAATTTGAAATGACCAACAGTTGGAGTAGCAAACACATCAAGGGTGATGAAAGCGGTCCACACAATCACGCCAACAGTATGCTGAGTGGTATCTTGTATCTGCAAACAGATGACAAGAGCGGAGATGTTTTATTTCACAAAGATAAAAATCATTACAATCTTTTCACACCAACTGTGAATGTGCCTTTCAACAATAAGAACTACAACTATTTTAATGTGGAAGGTTGGGCAGTGCGTCCAAAGAATAATATGTTACTTTTATTTCCTAGCACACTTTGGCATTCTGTATTTCCAAGCGAAAGCGACAACGATAGATACTGTGTTGCATTTAACCTATTTGCTTTTGGGCAGTTTGGTTATGATAATGTGACCCAGTTAGCAATAGCAAACAAAACAGCCACACTACCACCTAATGAGCAAATATAACATAAATATTAATGTTATGCATCAACCATTTGACGACGACTTTCCAATGGACGCCACACAGTGGGACGACACGGACGGCGATGGCTACGGTGATAACCCAGAAGGGACCACACCGGACGACTGCCCCACCGTTGTGGGAACCTCAACGCTGGATCGCTTGGGTTGCCTCGACTCGGACGGCGATGGATACTCCAATCCTGACGGTGTTTGGAACGCTGAATCCGGAGCGGATGCGTTCATTGACGACCCCACGCAATGGTCCGACTTTGACGGCGACGGTTTTGGCGACAACTACGCCAACGACACGTGGACCAACCGCAACCCCTCCTGGCCCGGTGAACTTCGTGAGGACGTGACCGTGCAGGACGCCTGCCCGACCCAAGAGGGTACCTCCTGGCAAAACGGGCTGATCGGTTGCCCCGATCAGGACGGGGACGGATGGTACAACCTCCAAGATGCGTTTCCCACCGACCCGACGCAATGGGCGGACGTCGACGGCGATGGGTTCGGCGACAACAGCTCAGGGAACGACGCCGATGAGTGCCCCACCGTTGCCGGTACCTCAACCGTTGACCGCTTGGGATGCGTCGACAGCGACGGAGACGGCTATTCAGACCCCGACCCGAACACCAACTGGCTCCCCGCTCAAGGAGCGGACGCTTTTCCCAACGAACCCACGCAGTGGGCGGACCAGGACATTGATTCCTACGGAGACAACCCTGCAGGCGAACGAGCCGACGATTGTCCAACCGTACGAGGTAGTTCAACGACTGACCGACTGGGTTGCGTGGACAACGACGGGGACGGCTATTCAGACGCCTCCGGCGGCTGGACCGTGCTTCAAGGCGCTGATGCGTGTCCGCTCATCTACGGGTTTTCAACCGCTGACCGAATCGGTTGCTTGGACACCGACGAGGACAATTATTCCGACCCGACCGTGGACTACGGTGTAGAAGACGGAGCGGACGCGTACCCCAACGACCCCACACGATGGATTCTCGAACCTGAGGAAGAGACCAGCCTCCTCGCCGGCTCAAACGCCCTTATCGGCGGCGGCGTTGGCTTGGTGGTGGCGTTGGTTCTTGTGGGATTGATCATGCGACGACGCGGCAGGAAAGAAGAGGACAAAACATGGGCGGCCCCCGGCGGGATGCCTGACTTCTCAGCACAACCCAGCGCCGTGGCCATGCCTGACTTTTCTGCGCAACCGGCCGTTGCCCAGCCGATGTACGCTCAGCAACCAACGCCCGCTGTCGCAGCGGTTCAGCCTGCGGTGGTTCCGCCCCCCGTGGCTCAACCCGACCCTGCGCGTGAATACTACAACGGTTTGCTCGCTCAGGGCTACCCGCACGACGACGCCGTTCGCTACACTCAGCAGTACTTCCAACAATTCCGAGGCTGAGAACGGACGGGCCTGCCATGCGTGAAGACGGGGCTCGATTGTTGGACAACCCCGTTGTTCGTGGGCTTGTTGTGTTCTCTGCTTTTCGGGCGGTGTACGGCGTCGGAATCTTGGTGGTTACCTACGCCCTCGCAACCAGTGGGACGGCTCCGTGGTGGACATCGCTTGTTTTTCTTGGATGCTCCATGGTTTTCTCGAGGTGGCTGTTCCGCAGGCTCAAGGGGCGATGGCCAGGCCTGTTTGATACCAAGCGTTCGAAAACCCACGCGGAAACGGATCAGACAACGCCTTGAGCCATCATGGCCTCTGCGACTTTGAGGAAACCGGCCACGTTTGCACCGAAGACGTAGTCGCCCTCACGGCCGTACTCCTTTGCCGTTTCAAACGCATTCTTGTGAATGTCGACCATGATGTCTTCCAGGCGCTTGTCAACCTCTTCACGCGTCCACGAGAGGCGGAGCGAGTTCTGCGACATCTCGAGCCCTGAGGTGGCGACACCTCCGGCGTTGCTGGCTTTCCCCGGGGCGAACAAAACGCCTGCCTCCTGGAACACCTCAACCGCTTCCGGGGTGCACGGCATGTTGGCTCCTTCGCCAACAGCGATGACCTTGTTGGCCACGAGCATCTTGGCCTCTTCGCCGTTGAGTTCGTTTTGCGTGGCGCACGGAAGAGCCACGTCAACGTCAACGTTCCACAGGCCGTTCACGGAGGGCTCAGGAGCGCTGGGGGTGAAGGTGGCGGAGGGGTATTCCTTGGCGTATTCGGAAATCCGTCCGCGACGGTTGTTCTTGAGGTCCATGACGAAGGCAAGTTTCGCCCGGTCGATGCCTTCTGGGTCGTGAATGAAACCGGAGGAGTCCGAGAACGTGACGGGCTTGCCCCCGAGATCGAGGACTTTCTCGCAAGCAAATTGAGCCACGTTGCCTGAGCCGGAGATCGAGACCGTGGCGCCCTCGAAGGACTTGCCCTTTGTAGCCAGCATCTCACGGGCGAAGTACACCAGTCCGTAACCCGTCGCTTCGGGACGAATGAGGGAGCCGCCGTACGATCGGCCCTTACCGGTCAAAACACCGGCCTGGAATTCGTTTTGCAAGCGCTTGTACATGCCGAACATGTATCCGATCTCTCGTCCACCAACACCGATGTCGCCTGCGGGAACGTCGCAGTCGTGGCCAATGTGGCGCCAGAGTTCCATCATGAAGGATTGACAGAATCGCATGACCTCGCCATCGGACTTTCCTTTCGGGTCAAAGTCTGCACCTCCTTTTCCACCTCCCATCGGCAAGCCGGTGAGCGAATTCTTGAAAATCTGCTCGAAAGCCAGGAACTTCAAGATGGACGTGTTGACGCTGGGGTGGAAACGAAGTCCACCCTTGTAAGGGCCGATGGCACCGTTGAACTGGATGCGAAAGCCACGGTTCACCTGCGTGTTACCATCATCGTCCACCCAGGGAACTCGGAAGTGAATGAGGCGTTCAGGCTCCACGACGCGCTCCACGATGGAGATGTACTGGGGGTTGGCCTCGAGCACGGGCTCAAGCGATTCGAGGACCTCCTTCACCGCTTGGTGAAATTCAGGTTGGTCTGGGTCACGGGCTACGACTTTTGCATAGATTGCATCACTGGGGCTCATCGACATACCTTCTACCACCCGGAGGTGTGTTGCGACGCCCTTATGCAGTCCCTTTCTAATGGTTGCCCCTGAGTCATCTCACAGAGGTGCGTTTGGCCCGGCAAAAAACGGCGTTCAGAAGGTGCAAACTGCGAGGTAGCGTTCCAGGCGTTTGACCCGCCGTTGACCGTTTTCATCCACTTCCGACATGGCGCGAATGGATTCTTCGATGAGCGCGTGTTCGTCCTCTTGGAGACCTACAATACGACGCAAGTGGTCAAGCATGGCCCACTCCTCCTCGCTGATCACGTCGTCGTCAAGCGCAGCGATGAGGGCCGACTGATACGTCGTGGCGTCGCCCATCTGATGGCCGATGAACTCACTCTCCTCGTCAAACGGCCACTCGGCATCGCCTGAGACCACCGCCAAGCATTCGGCGGTGTCGGAAGGAGCGACGCCCAACGCGCCGGCCAGGATCCGCAAGATCTGAGCTTCGTCGTCCGTCACAATGGCGTCGTCAAAGGCCACTCGAAGGGTTTCAAGGTACAAGTAGAGGCCTCGGGTTGGGACCAGGGTCATGATGGTTTACGCCAGCGACTCGTCCTTGAAACTTCGCCAACGTTTGCAACGGACCAAGCATTTGTATTCAGGTAATGACGTTTTGTCATCATACTGCATACATTGATATACTGCCTGTTCCTGTCTCATCCTACAGGAGGAACCGGAATGACCCAACCCACCAGTGCAGTCTCGCTCAGAATCACCGAGGAGGATTTGGCTCTCCTCGATGCACGAATCGGCATGGATGGAGCCCGGAACAGGTCCGACGTGGTCCGATTGGCCATTCAGGAATTCCTTCACAACCAGCCGCTTTTGGCCAACATGAAGTCCATTCGAATTCCGTTGGGTCGTGCTGACCAGCAACGCCTGGGCCAGCTGTATGAGTTGGGCGGCATCACGCCCGAGCACGCAGCGCAGGAGGGACTCAAACTCTACATCAAGCGAGCCGTTGCAGAGATGCAACCGATCGATACCACACTCGAAGAAGCCGTGGAGGCGTCCAGGGCTTCGACGATACGACGCAGCGAATACCAAGAATGAATGGTGAGAGACTGGAGGGGATGGGATGAATTGGCAAAACTCNGGNTACAACCTTGGTGATGCCACCCTTGGAGCNNCGCAGGACCGGCCTGTCCTGCAGAGCTTTGTCTCGCTGTATCAGCGTGCCCGTCGTGCACGCATGGGCCTTGGTTCCAACAACCAAACACCCCCACACGCTTCCCTGGACGACGGCCAGGGAGGCCCAGATTCCACCCCCGTCAATTGATGCGGTGGTTCCCCGTGCCCAGNCCCCACACTTCTGGGCACATTCACTCAACCCAGTGAAACCTGTCCTCATCGTGCGAATCCTTTAGGAGGGTCGCCGTAGGATGTGCGCCATGAACGAGCAACGCACCGAAGTTGACTCGTCCACCTACCCGTTCCTCGCTCACGCCGAACCGCGTCCGGGGCAGCTCGAAATGATTCAGGACGGCATCTTGGCCCTTGCAAAAGGCGGTTTTCACCTCGCAGCTGCTCCAACCGGTATCGGGAAAACCGCCGCCTCACTGGCTGCGGCGCTCGAAGTCGCAGGTCGCTCCTCACAAAAGAAAACGGTCTTTTTTCTCACGTCTCGCCAAACTCAACATCGCATCGTGGTCGACACCGTTCGGCGCATCAATGAACGTCGAAAGGGTTCGATGCCCGTCCGCTTGGTGGACATGGTGGGCCAAGCAGGCATGTGCGTCCAACCCTTCGCCAAAGAGTCCCCGCTGGTGTTCTCTCTGTTGTGCAGTCAAGCCAGAAAAACTCGTTCCTGCAAACCTTGGATCACATCCGCACCTGGACTGAAGGAGCGTATCCTCGCCACGCCCCTGCACGTTGACGAACTCGTGGACATCAGCAGAACCCACACCGTTCACGGAGAACCTGCACAAACCTGTCCTTGGAAAGCAGCGCGCGAAGCCGTCAGCGACGCAGACGTCTTCGTCGGCGATTACAATCACCTGTTCGATGACGGCGTGCGNGAGTCCAGTCTCAANGCCATGGATCTTTCCTTGGAGGACATCATCATCGTGGTGGACGAGGCGCACAACCTTCCCGACCGCATTCGTATGACGCTGGAAAAACGACTGACGAGAACCATGATTCGGAACACCCAAATGGAGTTGGAGGAATACGCCGGTGTTTTGGCTGAGGCAATGAAAGCGCCCGGAGGGGATGTGTTTTCGTTTTCCCACGGTCTTGCTGCGTGGGCTTTTGACGTGGTCAAAGCCTCCAGAGGTGGATTTGATGCTCTGTTCAACGGGTACATGCGCAATCTATCGGGCCAGGACGAAGAGGCGGAAGTTGCCGTTGATGATGTTTTGAACGTGTTCCACCGTGCGTGCGATACGGTTGATGGAAAAGCCGGCCAGCAGCAATTGCAAGCTTCGTCGTCACCGCACCCCGAGGTCGACGTGGCCGTGCGCATTCATCAGCTCAGGGACGTCCTCCAAAGCGTCGATGTGGACATGGAAGCCGGCGATGATGGAAATCCGATGGAGCCAAACGCCCACAAAGTTGCTGAAATCCTTGACTGTTTGCTGAAATTTGGCTCAACGCCGGCCCTGACGATGATTTACGATACCAAAGGAAAAGACGGCCGGATCACGACGCATCTTCTCGACCCCGGTTTGGTCTCAAAACCTGTGTTTGAACAGTCGGCAGGAGCGCTTCTGATGTCGGGCACACTCTACCCGCCCAGCATGTACGCCAACATTCTGGCGTTGCCGCAAACACGAACCACGTCGGTGGCGTACGCGTCCCCCTTCGCTGCGATGCGACGCCCGGTTGTGGTGGCGAAGAACGTCACGACAAAGTACACCGAGCGAAGCCTTGCGAACACGCTCGCCCTTCGGGAGCATGTCCAGGCGCTCATCGATGCATCACCGGGGAACGTCGCAGTCTTCGCACCGTCGTACGCCATGCTGAACGAGGTGATTTTGGAAGGTCATTTCAGGGGCGCGCGGCTGATGGCCGAAAGCCGTGATTGGACCAAAGGCGACCTCGACCAAATCGTTGACACACTGCTTGAGGAAAAACGGAACGGGCGGAAGATCCTGTTGGCCGGTGTGTTTGGCGCTCGCCTCTCGGAAGGCGTGGACTACCACAGCGGCGCCCTTGACGCCGTGGCGTGCATCGGCATTCCAAACTCACCCCCGTCGGTGCTGTCAAAATCCCTCAAAACGTATGCAGAGGAACGCTTCGGTAGAAATCTTGCGTGGCGATACACCGTCTCGCAACCGGCGGTTAACGCAATTTTGCAGGCGATGGGACGACCGATTCGTTCCATCGGTGATCGTGCGCTGATCGTCCTTCTGGACCGTCGGGTCACCGACCGCACGTACAGCGGCTGCTTTCCCAGCGACCTCCGCATGAACGATTCGAGCGACGCCGATTCGACGCGTCGATTTGCACGTCGATTTTTCGCAAAGGTCCACCCCGACCGCACGGTGGACACGGACTGAACAACGTCCGAAGGTTCATTTGGGCTCGGCCGTTGCAACCTTCATGGATGACTGGAAGCCGTTGAACATTGAATCGGAGGAGGCGGCCCCCCAGCAGGGTCCAACGGCCAGCCTCGACGGCTTGCAAACCGATGCATCAACGCTTCAAGCCCACTTTGAGGCGTCAACGGACCACCTTGAGGAAGTGCGTATGCGACACACCGAAGTGCTGGTGACCGCCGGCATGCTTCCAGAAACCGGTCTCGCCGAACGCCATCCAGAACGGGCCCTTGCATGGGTTGTTCAGAGCATCAACGGACGAATGGACCCTGACGGCCTCACCATACCGCTGCTCGGAACGCAGGAAGAGGCCGTCCAACTTCACGTCAAGGAAACCGAGGAGGCCACCGTGGTCAAATTGGACGTTCAGGACACGGAGGGACCCAACTTCGTTCGTGAACTGCCGCTCCCGGTCGGCGTTGCTGCCACCCTCTCGGCAGGCTTCAGCAACGGTCGACTCACGTTGCGGTGGTGAACATCCATCAGCGCTGAGGAATCGACTGAATCTCCGCAATCTCTGCACTGATTCGGGTCAGTGCTTGGACCGCTACGTCTTGGTGCTGAGCGCCCATCTCTTCTCGGCTGTACCGAGCCATTTCGAACGTGTTGTCCAGCGCCGTCAAGGCATCTTCGGAAACGCCCTGTAACGCCTGACGGACGGCGAACTCAAATTCACGCACCGTCTCGAAGTCACGTCGGAGGAAGCCGCGTTGCTGGAGCAGACCGCACAGATCCTGGTAGCATGTGAAAATCGCTTCTCGAATGGCGTCGCCTGCTGCCAGGAGCTCTGCAGTGTAGGCAAAGACTTCTGCGGCGTCTTTGAGGAGGTCGTCCGCTGCTTGCTTGCGACGGTACATGACCACGGCACCGGCAACGAGGGCCGCCAAAACCACGACGAGAAGGTACGACCACCAAGGTGTGTCGGCCTGTTCTTCCGTGAATTCGTACTGCGGTGCAAAGCCTTCGTTTCGAAGCGCCTGGAAGTCATCGATGCTCTGAGCCGATAGGCGTGGATCGTTGATGACGATGTCCATCGTCAGCATTCCCCACACATCGGCGTCACCGTAGGGTGGGTCAGCGTTGAAAACGAACACCGCTTTCCCTGTTTCATCCGTCTTGTGCTGCGTGTTGGCCAGTTGGGATTGGTTTGAATCATAGAGATACACCACGACGTCAATGTCGGGCAGTCCAATGTTCGTGTCCTCAGCAACGATGGTGATCGACCCGCCAACGTCCTCCTGCTCGCCTTCTTGAATCCTGAGAAGGTCGGTCGTGATGACGGCGTTCACCTGGACAAACACGGTTTGGCTGATGCTCGCTGCGTTGAGGTACTGCGATTCGTTCCTGGAAACATCGAGGAAGAAGTATTGCGATCCCACTTGGAGCCAGTACGGGGCCGTTGCGGTCAGAGAGAAATTGCCGTTGGACCATTCAACGGAACTGGTCTCGAAGCAGCGTGCTCCTTCCCGACCGCTCAAGCAGTCGGAGCCGTTCCCGATGGACAGAACAAGGTTTTCGAACACCTCTCCAGAGCCACCCACTTCCATGACCGATCCGGAATAGAACACGGCTTGGAAGGTGCTGTCCGAACGAGTGACGACGTTGGAAATTCTTGTTGGGTCAAGTTGTATCGCCACGTCAGCCCAGACCCTCACGGTGCTCTCTGCGTCTGCAGCAAGATGCGCTTGGGTCCCCTCAAAGACTGCGGCGATGGTGTGTTCGCCGCGACTGAGGTCCATCGTCGCTGGTACGGTGGCGCTCCATGCTCCGTCGGCACCTGTGGTGGTGGTGAACAAAGTGGTACCGTCGAGTTGGATCTGGAGGTCAAACCCAACCAAACCGTCTCGGTCAACCGTGTCAAAGTCGTACAGACGCCCGCTGAGTTCCCACGTGTCGCCGCGTGTTGCGTCAATGCCGTCTTCGAAAAGGAGCGTAACCCACGAGCGATGGGAGAGGAAGAAGGTGATGTTTCCTTCACCGCTTCGATAGAACCCTTGAGGTGCAACTTCCGCAAACAGCGTTCGGTTGCCAAAGTCGAAGATGTCCGGAACGATCCAATCAAAGGTGTAATCGCCGTTTGCATCGGTGTTCAGCGTGGTGATGACGATGCCTTCAACCACGAGTTGGACTTGATGGTTGGGTACCCCGACGAGTTGGTTGTCAACCACCGACCCCGTGATGGTCACGGTTTGATTGACGGCCACGGGTGAGGTGATGTCAACGGTCACGAGCACCGGACTGAAAATTTCCCAGAGACCCGAGGCGTTGCTCGGTAGGTAGGCCACCGTCCCGGTGAATCGGGTTTCGAGGACCACCGGTCCGAGAGGTGCGTTAGCTGGCACCGGGTGGACCGCAGTGAATTCGCCGGTCGCATCCGTGGTGGTGTTGGTGAGCCACTGTCCACCCAACCAGATTTCAACCGTCAGGTTCGCCAGTGGGTTGTCCACCACGTCAAGCAGGCGGCCTTGAATGGTCATGGTCGTTTCTCGGTCGGCATCGCCGGTCGCTGTGAGGAGCAGGATCTTGGTTGGAACGCTGACGTTGAAGTCCACGGTGGCCGAACTTGGAAGATAGTATTCCGGATTGTTCGTGTCGCCGTAGCCCACGGGGTCAACCCACTCTCGTCCGCCCCTGAACTCCACCGTGATCTGGTGGGGTCCGGCCGCTGTGTCTTCTGGGAGGGTGTAGGCAAAGGCGTATCCACCGGTTTGATTGTCGGTTTCCACGCTCGCAACGGGGACACCGTCGATGAGAAGGTGCACGACGGCCGTGGCGGGCTGGCCGTTTTCCGTCAGCACCTGGTCGAGGTCGTCGAGCAGCGTGCCGTTGACGATCAGAGCATCACCGGCCACAAGCACCGTCGGTGCATCGCTGATCGCCACCTGCGTCTGTCCGAGCACGACGAATCGAGACGTTGCGTTGGTCCCAACGATGCCCGTGGTGCCCGCAACGCCTGCGTACTGCGCATGGATGTCCGCTGGTCCAACCGTCATGTTCGAAGGCACCGTCAAGTTGCCCCACGCGGTTCCGTTGGAAGCGGTCAGGACCGTGATTTGCACGGGCGAAGCCCCGTCGAGGGTTGCGGTCAACGAGACCACAACGCTCTGGTTGTCAAGCGGTGCACCCTGATTGTCCCGCAACAGGACCGAGAACTCGACGGGTGTCCCACGCTCGGTCCGGTCGTTCAGGGACGGTTGTCCGATTCCGTCCAACGAGGGAAGAAGGAAGTTCATGATCGAGAAACCCCGGGAGTCAAACGTGGTGTTGCTGTCGGACCCGACGTAGAAGTTGACGCTGGGGATGTAGGTTGCCTCCATCACGTGGGTGCCCGCTGCGAAGGTTTCGCTCAGTCGAACGGTGGCGTTCCAGAACCCATCCACACCAACGGCACCGCCGGTGGCCGTGAAGCCGGACGGTTGACCGTTGATGGAGAACAGGATGTTTGCGTTGGCGAGGACACTGTTGTCCCGCTCGACCAAGCCTGAACCGTTGTCCGAGACGATCTGCCCGCTGATGTTGAAGGAGTCGCCGGCCACCGGGTTGGCGGTGATGCTGTCAACCACCAGGAACGTCAACGACCTGACCGTGATGCTGGTGAGGTTGGCGCTTGTGGACAACAGGTCGGTTGAACCGTTGTACATCATCTGAACCACGATCAAACCCAGCGGATGATCGTAGGGGACGGAGTAGGTGAAATTGGCAAAGCCCTCGCCGTCGGTGGTGGTGGGAGCAAGCCAGGTTTCGTGGAACTGAAGCGCAACCTCGTAGTTTGGCAGGGGCGTGAACATGTCGGAGGCCTCGACAAGTTGGGCGGACATGTTGATGTCGTTGCCGCGATTGATGACCACGGCGTTGAGAGGTTGCAAGTTCTCCAACCGAGACACGCCCATGACCTGTATGGGTGCTTGAGCCGTGGCCGTGAGGTAGAACGGCGAAGAGTTGTTCACGACGCTGATCACCAGCGTATGAGGGCCGCGGGTTGTCCCGTTGTTTGACGTGTCGGTCGGCACGGTCATGTTGAAACTCCCGTTGGTCGTTGTGGAGAAGTCGGCCAGAAGAAGCTCCTCTGGATTTTCAAGCCAAAACACATTGAGGCGAACGGCCGAAATAAGACCGCGGCTTGGGTCTTCTGAGTCCTCAACCTGCCCCACGACGTTGAAGGGAACGCCGGCAGTGACCGTGCTCGGTACGGAGTCGATGTCGATGGCGCTTGTGACTTGGACGGTGACGTTGATGACGGTGGAGTTGCCGTACCGCTGAGCATTGCCCGCAACGAGCGGTGCCGTCAAATCGTCCTGCACAACGATGCCGACGTCGTAGTATCCCGGTGCGATGCCCGACGGCGTGAGCGAGTACGTGGCGTTGCCTTCGCTGTTGCTCGCAACGGTTCCGAGGGTTTGGTTGGTCTTGCCGAAGTCCCAAATGAAGTCCACACCGGCACCGCTGATGTTTGAATTGTCGGCAATGTCCGTGATTTTCGCCGTGAGTTCAATCGTGTCGTTCATCTCGACGATGTAGGCGCTCCGCTCGGCCTCAACCACCACCTCGGTGATGATTCCACCGAGGGTGGAGATGAGCGTCGGCGCAGCAGGGGGAACCGCCGGATCGACAAAGGTGTAGTAGGCACCGCCTTCCGGAGCCTGCGTCAAGAAGTCAAAGTCCACGGCGAATTCGTAGGCGTTGGACGGGAGGGTGGTCGGCATGGTAATCGGAATGTCAAACGCACCCGTGCTGTTGTTCAGCGTTCCTTGAGCCACGTCGATCGGACCGAAGTCGGTGAACAAGGAAACCGTGATCAGCGTCGTGTTGTTGACGACAGGATTGAGGTAGACGGCGTCGTAAACGTCGCCAAACAATCGAGTGGAATTGCCCATGTAGGTCCAATCCTGCGCAATGGAGAGGTTCCACCCAATGTCGGCCATGACCCGAATTGAGCCGTTGCCGATGGAGGGCTGATAGAGGTCGGAGCCGTTGAAGGAGATGTCAATGGGGTAGTCACCTGGGCGCAGGTTGGCGTCGAGGGGAAGCGTGATTTCAAGCAGGTCGAAGGTTGGATCCACGGTCGTGTTGAACCACGTGCCGTTGAACGCAAAGTCGTAGTTGCCAAGGATGTCGGCGCCCGCTGAAATGCCTCGGTGGTCGTTGACCTGAACGGTAAGAAGGGCGTTTTGGCCGCGAACTTGGGAGGAAGGTTGCACTTCGAAATTCAACAGACCACGCAGGAAGTAGGGGTCCGGTGTGGTCATGTTTGCGTCATCGGTGGCGGGAAGCGTGGTTGGGAAGAACCGTACTCGAACTTCAATCTCACCTGCAGCCACCTCCAAGAGCGTGGGGAGCTGGTATGGAATTGTAAACGTCCCCGTCACGGTGACGTTGAACACCTCAAGCCACGTGTCGCCTGAACCGTTGGCTCGTACGGCGAGTTGCACGTCCCCCGTCAACGGAACCGGAGAGGTCCCGAGGGAAAAGGCGCTGCCGTTGACCCAAACGTTGTCGCCAAGCAACAGGATGCTGTTGTTGGTCAGTGGGCCTTCAAGCGTTGCCGTCAGGTTGGGAGCGTCGGTCACGTTGAGAACGATGGAGGTCGTGGTGGGGTTGAGGTGGAACTGAGTTGGCGTGGCCGTCGGGACGGAGGTGTCCTGCCACCCCGAAAAGCCGAGCGTTGCCGCCAGGTTGCCTCGATTTTCCGCCTCGCTCAAGTTGAGGGTGATGGTCCACGAGCCGCTCGGGTCGGTCTGCGTGGATAGATTCTGAGCACCGTTGACCGACGACGTAAACGAAAGCCACACGGTTTGGTTGGGGAGGTTAAAGATCTCGTCCGTTGGTTCGCTCGCGAGGGCCAACCGCCCCTCGAGCACCGTGGTGGCTCCGGCGCCCGCAACGGGTGCGTTGACAGCGAGGGGTGCGGTGTGATTGATGCTGGCGTTATCGGTCAGGTTCAGGAACCCGTCGAACACCACGCCGTCGTTTGAAACGTAACCGGATTGACGATGCTCGATCACGATGTTGTGCATGCCCGGTGCCGTGGGAGCGTTGGGGAAGCCGGTCAGCGTGAAATTACCGTTTGAATCGGTCAGGTTCTCGTCGAGCAACCGCTCGAGCGTTGCGCCCGCCCCGGGAACGAATTCTGCGTCCGCCACGGGCGTGAGGTAGGAGAAGACCCGAATGTCTTCCACGGGTGTTCCGTTGCCGACGTACCTGAGTTGTCCCGACACCGTGACCGTTTCGGTTCCGTCTCGAGCGAGCGTCATCGTTGAAATGGTTTGATTGACGATCTCGACTTCTTCTGCGGGCGGGCACGGGTCAAACGGTATCCATCCTAGATCGGTGTTTCCGTTGGCGCTGTTCTGTTGCAGACGGACTTCGGACCATGTGGTGGCGTCCGTGGAATACACGGCGTACCCGTCGCCCGTCCACGTTCCGCCAACGTACCCCGTCACTTGACGGGCAGGGAGACCGGCGAGTCGCGCCATGGTGACGAACGCCGTGTTGAATTCGCGGCAAGAGCCCTCCTTGAGTGCCTCGAGCACGTTAAGGGTGACATCGACCGGGCTGCTGGTGCCTGAACCGTTGTAGTTTCGCTTGAATTCGGTCGTGGCGTTCCCGTTCGTGATGAAGTCTTCCAGCGCCAGCGCCGTGCTGTACGCGTCGGTTGCACCGGCGTCGTTAATGACGCCAAACGTGATGTTTCGGACGTAAGAAAACTCCGAGGTGTCGTTGGAAAAACGCTCGTCGAGGAAGAGTTCGTAGGGGAAGCCCTGCCCTGCAACGGTGGTTGGCGCAAGTGTGGCCCAATCGAAGTAATACTCCGGCTGTTGGAAAATCATCTGGTCAACGCTGCCCTCGACCACGGTGAGCATGTGGGTGTCGTTGGTTCGGCTGATGTTCGCTGAGGGCTCAAAGTAAAACGAGACGTTGGAATAATACGACGGTGCGGGGATTTGTCCGTTGGTGATGGGTTGGGTGAACTGGACGTTCCACTGAACCGTTGAGTTGGCAAACCCAGCGGGGGCCAGGTGCGTGAGGTTGGAAACGGGAATGACCAGTGTTTGTGGCGGATGGACGCTTTCGAGATGTGCATAACTGGTCCCCGTGTAGAAGTCGTTGGTGATGGTTCGCCAGCGATGATCGAGGTTCAAGTCCACCGTTCCCGAGGTGTTGTTGGCGTAGAACACGATCCCGTTGTTCATGACGTCGTCGGTGGGGTCGAACGGGTCAAAGGGCGCTCCTGCGCAGTTGACGAACCAGAACATGTCGGGGCACTCCAAGCCATCGGGCATGCCGCCCCCGTCGGTGTCGGGGTTGGTCCAGTCCGTCCCCGTTTGATTTTCGATGGCGTCGGGAATGCCGTCGCCGTCAAAATCGTCCGGCTGGATGTCGTCGGACGGGTCGTTCTCCGGGTTGGTTCCGTCGAAGTATTCCGTGCGATCGTCCACGCCGCCCTGGTCGCTGTCAAAGTCCGTCGAGCTGGTCACCCAAACGTCCTGAGAGCCGTTGGTGATGCCGATGTAGATGAGGTCGCATCCGGTGGTGTTTTCGAAGTAGTTGTTGATTCCATCACCGTCGTCGTCGAGCAGATTGGTGCACGGTTGATTCGGGTCGGTGTTGTCTTGGACTTCGTCGAAATCGTTCACGCCGTCAGCATCGCTGTCGGCGATGCTCGGGTTGGAAAACCACCCGAACGTTCCGAGCAGTTCCTGCCAGTCAGCCAGTCCGTCCCCGTCGCTGTCTTCGTAGTCGTCGTCGCAATACTGCTGAGTGGTGCCGAGCGTTCCCGACGCCACGGCGTCGGTGTGGCAGAAGGAGCCGTTTCGGTTGGCGACCTCGCTGGTGGTGCCTGACGGTGCGGAGGAGACGCCGCGCAAGAGGTTGTTCTGAACGGTGGCGTAAGCGAAGGATTCCCACGTGCCTGAAACGTTGTACCACCCAACGCCACCCGCAGGGTTGAATCCAGAGCCGTCGCCGACCTCAACGCTGTTGTTGGTGGCGTAAAATTGGACGTAAGGTGTTTCAAAATTCACGAGCGAGTCGCACGGGTCCGTGCCGTGGCTGATGTTTCGCTCTTGACCGTCGTCGATGCCACCAAAGTCGGTGTCCGCGACGTTCCAGAGCGTGCAGGTGAGGTTTTCTTCCCAGTTTTGGATGCCGTCGTTGTCCTCGTCGCCGGAGTCTTCTCTGCGGGTCGGGTCGGTTTCGCCCTGGTCGAGAACACCGTTGAAGTTGGTGTCTTCCTCGCCGTCGTCAAAGGCATCGCCGTCGGTGTTGTTGTTCCGAGGGTCGCTGGCTTGGGCGGGGTTGCCGTAAGCGCCGTTCACTTCAACACCGTCGCTGATGCCGTCGTTGTCCGTGTCCGACGAGGTGGGGTCGGTCAGGAGGGTCAACGCTTCGTAGGAGTCGTTGAGCCCGTCGCCGTCGGTGTCGGCGCGCTGGGGGTCGGTTGAGGTGATGCCGTCAACTTCTGCCGTGTAGGTTGCACAACCGCCGGGGCCGACACCCTGAACGGGATCGCAAGGTGAAGTCGTCTCGGTGACGATGCCGTCAGGTCCGTTTCGGAAGCACGGCGAAGAGCCGCACATGGTGGTCCACGTGGGGTTCACGTATTCCATCAGGTTGTTGAGTCCGTCGCCGTCCGGGTCGCCGTTGGGTCCGTCGGCGTTCGAGGGGGAGGTCGCATTCAACCCGTTGGCCGCTTCCCAACCGTCGGGCATGCCGTCGCCGTCGGTGTCCCAACCTGCGGGGTCTTCGTCGGCGATGCCGTCGCCGTCGTCGTCGTCCGATGCACAGTCTGCGTCGCCGTCGTTGTCCGAGTCGGCGGCGTCGACAAAGCCGTCTTTATCGTCGTCAAACCCGTTGGTGCAAATGTTGCCCACGGGGTCTTCGTCGCAGAGGATGATGCTCCCCGTTCCGTCCGAGCCGGAATCCCCGCAGCCGGGTTGATTGAACTGGAGGGCGTCTTCCTCGTTCCAATCGTTAACGGGTACCGTACCGTTCCACCACACGCCGTTGTCAAGGACCGAACCCGTGTTCGTGTTGTCCCAACCCGTGGGTTGCAAGTAGAGGTATTCCTGAAGGTTTGACATGCCGTCACCGTCCGGGTCGGCCACGGCACCGTCCATTCCGCTGGATGAAAGCGGGTCCAGGCCGTACTTCCATTCCCAACCGTCGGGCAGACCGTCGTTGTCGGAGTCCGGATCGTTGGGTTGCGTGTTCATCAGGTATTCCAGGCCGTACGTGAGACCGTCGCCGTCTTGGTCGGACGCCGCTTGAACGTCGATGACGGTGTATTGAACGGCGGCGAGGGTGGAGAGCAGCATCAGTGCTGTCAGCGTTAGTGATTTGAGGGCTTTCTTTCGCTCTGCGAGTGCCGGTCGGACGGCGGCCGCAGAGGATTTCGAGCCTGTCAGCATGGGTCTCACGCGTTCGGGTGCGTCTGATGCCTCATAAGGGAAATGGTACGATGTTCATACAACCCGCCTCTTAAAGGGGACTCGGCGACCAAGAAAACGCCGAGGCTGCTTCACAAATCATCCAGTTCATCCAGCAGCTCGAGGTCGTCGTCCTCAGGCTCTTCCGCTACGACAGGAGGAGGAAGATCATCCTCTGCCCCATCCTCCAGCATCGCCGATTCTTCGTGCATCATTTCGTCCTCAAACAGGTCGTCTTTCGGTCCACTGCGGCGGCCGCGGGCGTAGAAAATCAGCGCCGCCAGAACGACGTAGAAGGCAATGGTTTGGGGTTCCGGATTCACCACTTCCTCAATCAGACAGGAAAAGCCGTTGCATTCCGTCATGTAGGCGAACGTGAATTTCTGAAGGTATTCATCAGCGAACGGGGTTTCGTTGTTCATGGGCGTCACCCTGAACTCGAATTCAACCACCTCACCGTCCTTGAGGTTGTCCGGAGCGATCATCGACACGCTGAACTCTTTCGAAGAGTATGCGGGCAGGTTGATGATGAGGAAATCGCTACCAAGCTGGCTGGACGTTGCCCGAATGGCTCCGTCCCATCCTTCAGGTTGGTCGAGCCGAATAACCACGTTGAGCGGGATGTTGTTTTGGTTGCTGATGTCGTAGCGGAGGGTTTGTTCTTCGTTTGGAGAGAACCGAGACCGCTCGCTCTTGTCGGTGATTTCCAATCGGTTGGGAATCACCTCTTCTTGAATGACGATTTTCACGGGCAGGTCGAAGTAGCGTGCATCGTCGATGTCAACGCCCTCCTCGATGATGCGCGTGTAAACGGTGTGCTCACCGGCCTCAACCTGGCCCCTGAGGGTGATGTCCAGGCGCATGTCGATGTATTCGTCGGGTGCCAGATTAACCGCAACGAGGTTGCTGTTGCTTCCGTTGGAGATGGTGTAGTCCCAAGCAGCATATTTCGGATTGTTTTCGGCGTTTTGGTCAACGTCTCGGGGGTTCACAATTTTCCACGTCGTGGAGCCCGAGCTGGAATCACTCGAATCGGTGATTCTCAGATTGAAGTACACCGAAGCGGAACCCGTGACGGGACCAACCTGGCCCAGCGGGTTGTCTTCACCGGTGCCGTCGCTGTCGGAGATGACTTCAACCAAGATGCCAAAGGTGCGGTGCACCGTAAAGGCGATGTCGGTGCGAAGTTCGGAGTCTTCCTTGCTGGTCACGGAGAGTTTGAACAAACCGATGTCAACACCGTCCCGGTCGGCGGGCGGGTAAACCTCCATCATGATGGTGAGAATCTGGGTCGACCCGATGTCAGGCGTCGTGGAGTAAATGCCCTCCTCAACGAGTTCGAGCCCCGTGTCGTTGTCGTAAAATCGATACTGCCAATCATCGGGTTGCTCAAGCACTCGGATCTTGAACGCGTCCGTCTGGAAGCCCGTGTTGAACACGTCAAGGAAGAAATCGCCGACTTCGTCTGCGTCAACGTAGTGGGAGAGGGTCTCATCGTAGGCTTCGGGGCGCGTGGAATCTGCAATCTGTTTCTGGTGCTCGTCGTCCTCGTACATGAACAGACGGGGCGGTGCAAACACGTCCACTTCCTCGAAGTCGAGCGAAATGGTTCGAATCGCCACCTCTTCGTCTTGCCCTTGTTCGTTGGTGGCGTACACTCGGGCCTCAATTTCCAGCGAGTCAGGGGCGCTGTCAAGGTCGCCTTNGGGCACCTCGAGGCTGAGTTCAGGAATGACCGAGGAACCACCGCCGTTCAGGGTGTACGAGCCGCTTGGTGCACTCCACTGCGGGTCGGACCACGTCGATGGGAGGTTGGTCTCCAAGTCAAAGAGAACATCGATGCTGCTCGAGGACGAACCCGTGTGCTCCACGAGGAACTCCACGTTCACGACAGCACCCGGTGCGAAGAGCACCACTTCTGGTTGGTTGGTGGGCAGGGAAAGGTAAACGTCGTTCTCGAGCATGGTGATGCCGGGGTGCTCGAAGATAACGGAGTGACCCTGGACGTCTTCAACCTCCAGCCGTACGGGGTACTCACCTGCAGCGATGTCCGCCTCGTACGTGAACGAGTAGTTGCCGACGAGTCCGTTGTTGTCCAGTTTCAAATCGTCGTCGTCGAAGTTTTTCTCAAACACAGCGTTGGCTCCGTTGGGCGTTGCCATGATGAGGTTGACCTCTTCGATGTCGTCTCGGCCGAAGGCGTCTCGGACCTCGATGGAGAATTGCATCTCACGGAAGGATGGACGGTGGTTGGGAGACCACTCAAACTTCTGGGCGTCGTTCCAGTTGCATCCGAACATTTCGTTGCAACTGTGAACGCGAACGCTCGACCCGGAGAGCGCGTTGGTCATCACTTGGAGTCGAGAATAGCCACCGGAACTTTCCATTTTACCGAAGGCGATGTCGACCGCACAATCCGTCGATCCAAAGCCACCGGTGTTGCCCTCGCAGGAGGCTTGAGCGTCGATTCGAATCTTGAGTTGCTTGCCCTTCGGAACCATGAAGCCGTTTGCACCGATGTCGAAATCAACCTCGATCACGGTCCACGAACAGCCACCGCCGCCGAAGGGACTGGGAGAGCAGGGGTTCTCGAGGTTGCGGCTCTCGGAAGCAACTTGGGTGTCGCCTGCCTTCAGCGAGAAGGTCACGTCGGCGGTTGAGTTTCCGGACCCGCGGAACTGGATGTAAAGGGACAAACGGGCGGTGTCCGAGGCCCCGCTTCCGTTGATGTACAGGTCGCTGATCATCTCCTCGCTTCGAAACTCAAGGCCGTCGATGGCGCTCCCTTCTTCTTGACCGCCGTTGGGCTCAATCGTGGTGATGGAGCCTTGACCGCCGGTTTCCGCTGTTGGTGCGTCCAAGTACAGCTCGTAGGTTTGCTCTGGAACCGAAACAGGAGCGACCACGGTGCTCTCCTCGAGGACGGATGGCGCACGGTCGAGAGGGGTCGCCGGGACCGTTGAACTCAGCAGGGAAAACAAGAACAGGAACACCAAGCCCGTCGCCAATGTGCGGTTGCCCTTTTCGGATTGGCCAAACAGCATCAAGTCCACCGATTGTCCGTGGCGGTGGGGGTGTTAAACGGTTTTGCATGGTTTGTGCAACAACGACGGCTTCTCAACCGACTCACCGAGGCAGGAAAGTGTGGTGCAGGGGGTGGGATCCGAACCCACGAACTCATACGAGACCGGATCTTAAGCCCGGCGCCTTTGACCTACTCAGCCACCCCTGCGTGGTTTAATCACGCTTCGCTGGCACACTTCAAAGCATCTCTTCACTCGTTCAATGTCCAACCACCGTCGACGTGGAGGACGTTGCCCGAGATGGTGCCGTTGGTCAGCAGGAAATGAACACCTGATGCGATGTCCTCGCCCTCACCCGAGCGACCGAGTGGAACTTTTTCCAGCACGCT
>FUFK010038230.1_pt1 | contig 20271 bp, 22 predicted proteins | sample 1021851 | NCBI WGS metagenome assembly FUFK01 (sample SAMEA51879418, study PRJEB19060) | metagenome
TAATGTAACTACAGTTGCTAATAATAATACAAATATTACTACCGTTGCAGGTATTAGTTCTAATGTTACAAGCGTAGCTAATAACTCATCAAACATAAATACAGTTGCAGCAATCTTTGAAGGTACTGCTACATATACTGTTACTGTTCAAGGTGGTGTATTTTATATTAATACAGGAAGTGGTGCTACAAGTAAACCAGCACTCACACTTGTAAAAGGTTTTACTTATACGTTTGATGTTAGTGATAATACTAATAGTGGACATCCACTTGCATTTAAAGATGCATCAGGAAATGCTTATACTACAGGAGTAACTGTTAATGGAACAGCAGGTCAAGCAGGAGCTACAGTAGTTTTTGCAGTACCAAGTACAGGAACACAACCAGCTAGATATTATTGTACACAGCATGGTAATAATATGGGTAATACTATTACTACTGAAAATAATGATATTGCAGAAGTATTAACTATATCTAGTGAAATTACAACAGTAGCTGGTATTTCGAGTAATGTTACAACTGTTGCAGGTATAAGTGCTAACGTAACTACAGTAGCTGGTATAAGCGCTAATGTAACTACTGTAGCCGGTATAAGTGCTAATGTTACAACAGTTGCTGGAATACATGCTAACGTAACTACAGTAGCTGGAGATACTACAGAAATTAATGCAGTTGCAGGTAATGCTACTAATATTAATACAGTAGCTGGAATATCTAGTAATGTAACTACCGTGGCTGGAATACAAGCTAATGTAACTACAGTTGCAAGTAATAATAGTAATGTAACTAGTGTAGCAAATAATGCAAGTAATATAAATACAGTAGCTGGNGCTATAACTAATGTTAATACAGTAGGATCAAATATATCTCACGTTAATACAGTTAGTGGTGCAATAGCTAATGTTAATACAGTTGCTACAAATATAACCAATGTAAACAGTTTTGCTAATACTTATTTTATAGGAAGCTCAGCACCTTCAGGTGGAACTATAGGTAGTGGTGATTTATGGTATGATACTAATACATCACAAATGAAAGTATATAATGGTTCTGCATGGGTAACATTTATATCAACATATGATACAGATGATTTATCTGAAGGTAGCTCAAACTTATACTATACTAATACAAGAGCTGATGCTAGAATTACAAATGCTTTTNGTAATGCNGTAAGTTTAGGTNATAACTTAACTNTTGCTGGTGAACTTCGTGGTCCAGCTACATTTGTTATTGATCCAGCAGTAGTAGGTAATAATACAGGCTTAGTTCAAGTTAAAGGAAACTTACAAGTAGATGGTACTACAACTACAATAAACTCTACAACATTAGATGTAACTGATAAAAATATTACAGTTGCANATGGTTCAGCAAATGCTGNTGCTGCTAATGGTGCAGGNCTTACAATTGATTGTGGAAGNGATACAGATGCAACNTTTACTTATGCAAATGCAGATGATTCNCTTAGTGTAAATAAAACTTTTAAAGCACCTGCAGTTAAAATAGATGGAGCTGATGCAGCATCACAAGGTTTTGCGGTAGCAATGGCAATAGCATTATAGGGAGAAAATAATGGCACAGAATTTTAGACAATACAAAGAAAGAAATATAGGAACGTCTGCTGTAGATTTTCCTAATGGTTCTAACTTTGATAGCTTTGATTGTATTGTAGGAATACGATTAGCAAACACACATACGCAATCAGTTACAGTAGAAGCTTATATACAAAATGGAGGTAATAACTTTTACCTTATTAAAAATGCACCTATTCCAAGTGGATCATCACTTGAGCTTATAGATGGTGGTGCTAAGATAGTTGCAGTAAGTGGAGATAGATTATATATTAAATCAAACGTAGCAAGTTCAGTAGACGCAATAGTATCTGTTGTAGATGCAATTAGTACATAGGAGGTTATATGCCATACGTAGGAAACCCTTTAGCAGATGCATTTTCATCTAGGGAAAAACAAGATCTTACAGGACAAAGTGGTACAAGTTTTACTTTAACTCACGCAGTATCTCATGCAAATGATTTATCTGTTTATATAAACCATGTACGACAAGAACCAACAACNGCTTATNCAGTNAATGGAACTNCNTTAACAACTACAGGTAGTGTTGCANGNACNGATGACTTTTATATTATATATGATGAATTAGCAGTACAAAGTATTTCACATCCGACCGATCAAGCTTTAACTGCTACCTCTGGTACATTTACTAGTGGGTTAGTAGGCACTACTGCTACATTCAGTGGAGCTGTATCAGGAACTACTGGTACATTTAGTGGTGATGTAGATATTAATAAATTATTAACTGTTAATAATCAAACTTCAAATGAAATGGTTGCAACTTTTAAAGGTACAAATGCTAGAGTACATATAGGTGCTTATGGGCATATGCTTCAGCAAAATACAAGTGTAAGTACTTCAGATTTTTGGGGATTTGCAACAAGAGGTAGTGCTCATAGTGGTAGATTTGATATAGGTTATGGAGCTGCAACATCAAATGGAGTTGTAGCTACAAGTGATAATATTATGAGTATTACAACAGCTGGTAATGTCGGAATAGGTACAGATAGTCCATCTGCTCCATTGCATATGGACACTGGTGCTACTACAGATATTATGAGATTTGGTTCTGGTGGAAGATGGGGATTTCAAATTCAAAATAATGACCCTAGATACGTTGCTATAAGTAGAGCAATGAATGGTAGTTCATCTCCAGTTATAGCTATTGATGGCGATAATGGCAATGTTGGAATGGGGGGAATTACAACACCTTCTTTTACAAGTAATAATGGTATTCATTTAGCTGATAACTATAAAATAGGTTTTGGTGGTGGTGGTAATGGCAGACCAGACTTTCAATTAGGATATAGTTCAAGTACTGATAGATTACAACTAGCTTGTGGTTTCGGTGCTGATGATGCAGACATAGAAATAGATACTGGTGGAAGAATTGGAATAGGTAGAACACCTGTTGCTGAAAGTGGTTATAACAGCCTAGTTATAGGTGGTGCATCATCAACTACTGGTAGCAAGATGCAATTTTATGATAGTAGTAGCAATTTAGATGGTCAAGTATATGCAGAGGGAAATAGCATAGTTGTACAGGGAACAGGTGATGCTAAATTATTTGGCAGTGGCACAAAAGGAATGAGAGTAGAAAGTGATGGTCAATGTACTATAAGTCGTAATGATGAAACAGCAGGAAATAATTCTGCTTTTTTAACATTAAGTTATTCTCTTGGTAATAATATTGGTGGCTTTCAAATGTACACTTATTCTTACTATGCTGATGTAAACTTTAGAATACAAAACAACGATACTCATGGTGGTAGAAACCACAACGACATGGCATTTATAAGAAGTGGTGCAACAAGAGGTAGTATATCTATACATACTGGCTCAACATCTTTTAATACAACTTCTGATTATAGAATGAAAAAAGATGAAAAACCTATTTCTAATGCAATAGATACAGTTAAAAAGTTAAAACCATATAACTTTAATTGGAAAGATAGTGGTATAAATGAAGATGGATTCTTTGCACACGAAGTTGATGAAGTTTTAGATTATGTTGTTACTGGTAAAAAGGATGCAGTTAAGACTTATGAAAATGTTGTTTTAAATAAAGACGGCTTTATGGTTGATTCTGATGTAACTAAAGAACAGTATGAAAAAAGAATTAATGATAAGGATAATGAGGATGGTAGTCCAATAGGAGAAACAACTTATCCAGAAGGTTCAACTTGGAAAGCTACACACGAGGATATTGAACCACAACAAATGGACAGTTCAAAATTAGTTCCTATATTAACAGCAGCTTTGCAAGAAGCTATAAAAAGAATAGAAGTATTGGAGAGTAAATAATGGCATTATCAAAAATAACAGCTGCAAGTATTACAGATAATACTATAACTAATACTCAGATAAATAGTAGTGCAGCAATAGCTAAGACTAAATTAGCAGCATTGGATATAGTAAACGCTGATATTAATGCTAGTGCAGCAATAGCTTCAACAAAGTTAGGAACTATGACAACTGCTAATATGCCAGCTGGTTCTATATTACAAATAAAACATTACATAAATAATTCTGGACAAAGTTATGGAACTACTACAAGTGGTAATGATTTTGTAGATACTTCAAACTTTACAGCATTAGGAACTAATTCAAATTTTCTTATTATGTGTAATGTAAATCATGGAGTTCCAGGAGAAGAGAATAATATGGATAGCCATGACATACATTTTTTCTGTATGAGGACAGCTAATAGCACTCATGCCTATGTTGGAAATAATAACAATTTAAGTAGAGATACTGGTAACGCACCTGCATCTGGTAAATGGTATTCTACTGATGTTCCTTTTTCTCCAAGTAGAGGTTTAACACCTGCTTATGGAAATGCTCATGATACTTACCATAGGTCTATGACTTGTCTTGATAATAGTGCTAATGTTGCAGCTGGTGGTAATATTAGATATAGAATAAGAATGTTTAATCAATCAACAATGTATATCAACAGGGCTAGAGGTAGTACGCAATCTGGTAGTGTAAGTAGTATATGTGTTATGGAGATACAAACATGAGTGATAAAGATACGAATAAATTTATAACAGCATTAGAAAATTTAAAATTAACTGATTGGAAATTTGAAGGCGCAGACCCAACAAATGAAGAAGAGTTTTTAGCTGGTTTTTATAAAAGCACTGGTGCTGATGATAGTGGTGGTGCTGTTTATACAAATGATGCAAGTAAATTTGGTGTTACATGGACACAAATAAAAGCAGAGATGGATAAATTATAAGGAGAACAATATGCCATATATAGGTAAGCAATTAATACAAGGAGAGTTTATAAAGCTAGACAGTATTACTACGTCAGCTACAGCAACTTTTGCCTTGCAACGTGCAGGTGTAGCTTATACTCCAGCTAGTGCTGAATCAATGATTGTAAGTTTAAACGGAGTAACACAAGCACCTATTGATGCTTATACTTTAAATGGTAGTAATATTGTATTTGCTTCGGCACTTACAAGTAGTGATGTAATAGATTATATAATAATACTAGGTGAAACAGGATCTTTAACTACACCAGCTGATGGTACAGTTACAGCAGCTAAGTTAAGTTCACAGTTAGCTAGAGGTGCTACACCGATTAGAATAAATACTAATACACTAGCAACTAGCCAGACAATAGCTTCAGGTGAAAATGGTAGTGTTATAGGACCAGTAACAATTAATAATGGAGTGACCATAACTGTGAATGGTACATTTACGGTGATATAATGAGTAAAATATTTGTAGACGAAATGCAAGGGAATACAAGTACAACTATTTCAATTCCTAGTGGGCAAACTTTAAATGTAGCAGGTAACTTAAGTTCTACAGCTGGTACTATATCAGGAACACCTTCATTTCCAGATGGAGCTAAAGTAAATACTATCAAGCATACTGGTGGTACTACTGCTATGACTATAGATAGTACTGGCAGAATACTTACTCCAGCTAGACCTTCTTTTCATGTTGCTACTGGTACTACTCAAGATGCTGGAACTGTTGTAAATTGGGATACTGAAATTTTTGATATAGGGGGTAATTTTAATATTTCTACAAACTTATTTACTGCTCCTATTGCAGGAGTGTATTGTTTTAATTGTACAGCTTTACAAGCTGGAAATGGTGCACAAATGACTATATCTATACGAAAAAATGCACATAATAATGGAAGATTTATTGCAAGAACTGATGGCGATAGTGGTGAGCATCATGGTTGTTCTGTTACAGCTTTATTTAATCTAGCTGCAACTGATACTGTAGAAGTATATCTTCATTTAGGAAGAATATATGGAGACACTCAATTTACTAATTTCACTGGTTTCTTATTGGGTTAGGAGGATATATGACAAGTACAATACACGCAGATAAAATAATGAATTCAAGTGGAGATCAAGACTCTGGAGTCGATCTCTTAGTAAACGATCAGGTTAAAATAAAAACTGCTAATACTGATAGAGTAACAGTGACTGATGCTACTACTACTATACATAATAATTTACATTCTGTTGGAACAATAATACAAACAGTTGCTTCAGAATTTACTACAGCGAATGTTAATCCTAGTGCTAATCAAACTTGGACTACTGTAGGACCTAATGTAACTATAACTCCTAAATTTTCAAATAGTAAAATTTTAGTTTCACATAGTGGTATGGGAAATCTTAATAATACTCAATATGCTGGTGTAAGGTTTTTAAGAGGAACTACAGATATAGGTACTCATTGGACATACATGAATATTGCTAATAATGCTCCTATATCTTTTAATATGTTTAATCTTGATAATCCTGCAACAACTAATGCAACTACTTATTATATTCAAATTTGGTCTGATATAAATTATACGCAACTTCGTTATAATTATTATGGTCAAGGAGATGGTGGAACTAGACAATCTGTAATTATGGCACAGGAGATTGCACAATGAGTTCAATTATAAAAGTACAAAATATACAATACACAGATGGGGATGCTGCTCTTACTATTGCTGATGGTGGTGGAGTAACTGCTGCTTCAACTTTAACTTCTACTGGTGCGTTTACATCTCCAGGAATAGATGATAATGCTGATGCTACTACTATGACTATTGATACTTCAGAAAATGTAGGCATAGGTAATACAAGTCCATCATCTCAATATATGACTAGATTAGTTGTAGGTGATGGAAGTGGAACTGAAGGTATTACAATCTATAGTGGCAACGATAGTATGGGAAGATTAGAGTTTTCTGATGCTACTAGTGGTGATGGAAGATACGCAGGGGGAGTTGTTTACGAACATAATAATAACAAACTAAGATTTAACACTAATGGTGGCAATGAAAGATTAAGTATTGATTCTAACGGATATGTAAATATATCACAACAACCATCAATAAGTGTAGATGGTGACCAAAATTCAGGTGCATCTATAGAAGCACCAAGCAATGTTACTTATCATACAATAACAGAATACNNTACAAGTCCTGCTAATTTNTATNGTCAAGGTATTACATATAATAATATTAACGGAAGATTTACTGTTCCTAAAGCTGGAAAGTATTTAATNGGAGTAAGCNNATANNCTTATTCTAATAATAAATTTATGAGAGTAAGAGTAGAGGTTAATGATACAAGAAGAACCTCTTTTACAAATGATTTTAGAACAGGTGATGGTGATTTAGGACAAGACGTAAGTATTTCTGGAACTTGTTTACTAAATTTATCTGCCAGTGATTACATTACATTTCGTTTATATGTAGGCAATACATCTGGAGTTAAATATGGAAGATGGCAAGAACATCATGGAGCATTTATACATTTATTAAGTTAATAAAATAAGGAGAAAAATTATGGCAGATTATACTGTTAAACTTACAGATACAGAAGATAAAGCAATGACTTATGCAGCTTTATCAACACAAGATTGGGTAGATAATGCCCTTAAAAATAGAGCAAGGATTGCTAAAGATGAAATCATTGCAGCTAATATAGCACACTGTAATGCTAATGGAATAGCAATAGCAACAGGTGAAGACAAGCAAGTTGAACAAGCGTTTACTTTAAAAGTAGTTAAAACAGCTAAAGAAGTAAATGAGGAAACAAAAGCTACTGAACCTAAATAGGGAGAACTAAATGGCTATCACAAAACTAAAAGCTCTCGGAGTCACCGATGGTACTCTAACCAATACACAAATAAATGCAAGTGCTGCGATAGCTGCGAGTAAACTAGGTACTATGGATTATGCTAATATGCCTGCTGGTTCTATAGTACAGTTTAAATATGGAATTACAAGAAACAATTCTGAAAATATAACTTGGACTGCTGCACCAGGAAACGGTGCTCAATATGGTTCATCTATTGCTAATAGAACTTATATATCTACAAGGGCATTAACTATCACACCTAAATTTAGTAACTCAATTCTAATGTGTACAGGACAAGTTAATTGGAGCAGTGGTAATACTGGAGCAACAGGGGCTTTTGGTTGTGTAATTACTAGAGATGATACTGACATGATTGATTGTAGTGATTATCCTTGGTATGCTTCTGGTAGTTCTGGTGCTGGTTCTTATCCAATGGGTCATACAATACATGGTACATTTGTTTTAAGTTCAGCTTCACAGCAAACTATTAGGTTAAGAGCATTTGGTTATGCTGAAAGTGGTTCTATTACTATGAGATATAAAGGTCATTCATTAACAGTTGCAGAAATAAAAGTATAAAATGAAACTTTCAACGGAGACTAAGATGTCACAAGAACAAAAATTAGAGATTGCTTTAGCTAGACTAGAAGAAAGAGTTGAAGCTATGCAAGAAGACATGAAAGAAATGCGGGACAGTGTTAAAGATTTAAAAGCTACCGCTAACCGTTGGAGAGGCGCCTTCTGGTTAATGATGGGATTAGGAGGTTCAATAGGAGTACTAAGTAATTTAGCTTCAGGCTGGATGAAGTAATGTTATGGGTGCTGATTGTATTCTTAGCGGGTAAAGAGCAAGAGCCCGTTTACTTTAACGACTTAGATGTTTGTTTAGAGTACTCTAGCAAAAGTAGCATATCAGAATCATAATCAAAGAGTAGCAGGGGACAAAATATATGTGAAAGCATACTGTATACCGAGGAAGAAAGAATAGAGAGGTATAATATATGGATCCTGTAACAGCTCTCGCGACGGCCTCAACCGCCTTCTCGTTAATTAAGAAGGGCTTCCAAATGGGAAAAGATGTCGAGTCAATGTACGGCGACATAGGACGATGGATGGGTGCAGTCTCTGATGTAAATCAATCAGCTAAGATGGCAAATAATCCACCGGTATTTAAAAAATTATTTGCAGGTAGTAGTGTGGAACAAGAAGCTATGGATGCTTTTGCTGCTAAAAAGAAAGCAGAAGCTATGGAAGAAGAATTACGTAATTGGATTAACTTAACACATGGTCCAAGTGCATGGCAAGATCTTTTAAAGATGCAAGTTAAAATACGAAAGCAACGACAAGAAACCTTATATAAACAAGCTGAGCTGCGTAGAAACCTTCTTCAAGTAGTAGGAATCGTTTTACTTGCAATCGTATTTGTAGGGTCCATCGTAGGAACTTTATGGATGCTTGTTCAGCGAGGGATACTTTGAAATATGCACATAAACAATATAAATTAGAAATAAATAAAGATCGAGGAAAATTTTATAATAATAATAAATTAATATTCCAAGGATTTGCGTTTAAAGCATTGATGATGTTTATAGATAATTGTAATGATGATAATGTAAAATGGAAGTTTCAACCACAGTTAACTATGAGAGAGCAATGTAAATTTAAAGAGAGGAGGAAAGATGACAAGGAGAAAACTTTATGAGGTATTTAATACTGNCTATATTATTATTAGCGGGTTGCCGAACAGATTTTTCAGATATTGTTACGGGTGCTGGCGCTTCTGGCGCTGCGGCTGTTGCAAGTCTGATGACGTCAAGTCCTGCGATAGTTGCAGGTGTGACTGCGGGTGGTGCCCTGGCTGGAAGCATAGCAGTGGATGATGCGCCTATAACTGCTGCCGACTATGGTGGTGAAGATGGACAGATAAATTCTTTTTATGAACTAATGTCTTTCGCTATTGCAAACTTTATGCAACATATGATTGGTATTGCTGTAGTTATTGGAGTACTATGGATATTAACTGGATACTTAGGTGCACGTAAGAAGAGACCTGAAGAAAGAGCAATGGAACAACAGGTATCTATGCTTGTCGATAAGATTGGAAAAATGAAGGAGAAGTAATATGGATATTCCTATATACCGAGGTGAACCATTGTTTACTAAAAAGACATGGTGCATGGTGGTCGCCATTTCCTGATAAAGCTGAGGCATATAGAGCGTAGTTACTTTGCTAATCAATTTGATATAAGATCTGGTAATCCTGGTAAAATAATAAAAGCTAAAACAAATTTAGATGATTTTAAGCAGGCAATGCGAGGAGTAATTGTACAACATCATACTAACTTAAATAAAGCAAGAATGGGTCAGCCTTTTAAAGGATCAGTTGTAGGAAATTATGGTAGACCTTATTTAAAAATGTCTATAGCAGATGCTTTTAAACAATTAGATAAAGACGTAGAAGATATAAGATCTGGTAAAACAACTATAGAAAAATTAGCTAAAGATAATGTATTATTTAAAGAAGGATATTTTCTAGGAAAAGAATATGATAAACTTAAACCTAAATTAGCTTTAAAAGAAACTATAAAACCTCTTGTAGGACCATTAGCTAAAGAAGCAGGAAAGGCTGCGGCTAAAGTTGCAGGACCTGCTGGTGTTGCTTATACTGTTCTTGATTTCTTTAGAGGTTCTCCTGCAAATGAAGGTGAAGACGAAGCAATAAGAGCTATGAAAAATAAGGTATATAATAAATCATTTAAAGGCCCCTTATCTAAGAATTAAATGTCCCCTATAACATCGTAATTTTAGGGGGTGCAATAATGCATAATACAGAATATTTAGGACCAGAATCATCTATATCAAAAGAAATAGATGAAATGAAATATAGACAGAAAGACGAAAGCTTTGATGAAAAAATTAAAAGAATATCAAGGACTTTATCAGATGATGATGAACATCGATATAAGCTAGAAGATATATTAGGTAATATGAGATTCTTACCAGCAGGTAGAGTGCAAGCTGCAATAGGATCTAATAGAATTACAACTGCATATAACTGTTTCGTGTCAGGAGTAATCGAGGATAACATGAATAGTATAATGGAGAAGGCCAGTGAAGCTGCTGAAACAATGCGTAGAGGGGGTGGGATTGGTTATGATTTTAGTCGCATCCGACCAAGAGGTGACAAAATTAAATCGCTCGATAGCCAGGCTAGCGGCCCTGTTTCCTTCATGGGTATCTTTGATGCTGTGTGTCAAACCATCGCTAGTTCAGGACACAGACGTGGGGCGCAGATGGGTGTCCTCAGAGTCGACCATCCGGATATTGAAGAATTCATTATGGCTAAACGTAATTCTGATAAGCTTACTGGTTTTAATATTAGTGTTGGTATAACTGATAAATTTATGGAGGCATTGACTAATGATTTGGATAGCAGCTTTACATTGGAATTCCAGGGAAAGCCATACAGAACGATATGCGCAAGAGACCTTTGGGATAAAATCATGGATAGCACTTGGGACTGGGCTGAGCCTGGTGTTTTATTTATTGATCGCATAGGTGAAATGAATAACCTTTATTACTGTGAAGATATATTTGCTACAAATCCGTGTGGTGAACAACCACTACCACCGTATGGCGCGTGCTTACTAGGTTCATTTAATTTAACAAAGTATTTAGATGAAGAACAAATTGCAGGTGGTGAAGTAGCTGAATCACATTTTGAATTTGATTTCAAAAGATTTAAATCAGATATATACGAAGTAGTAAGAGCTATGGATAATGTTATTGATAGAACAATTTATCCATTAAAAAAACAAGCTGACGAAGCTAAAGATAAAAGAAGAATGGGTTTAGGTGTTACTGGCTTAGCAAATGCTGGTGAATTACTTGGTAAGCCATATGCTTCAGAAGACTTTATGACATGGGCTGAAAAAGTATTTGCATGCTTACGTGATACTACATATAAAGCATCGGCATTATTAGCAAAAGAAAAAGGTGCATTCCCATTATATAGAGAAGACTATTTAAAATCAAACTTTGTTCGAGGATTACCAGCTTCAGTTAAAAAATTAATAAGAGAACATGGAATTCGTAATAGCCACTTAACTTCAATAGCGCCAACAGGTACTATTAGTTTAGTTGCTGATAATGTTAGTGGAGGTATTGAACCTGTATTTAGTCATTACTATGATAGAACTATACAAACTTTTGAAGGGCCTAAGACAGAGAGAGTAAAAGATTATGCTTACAATAAAGGAATCGAAGGACGTGGAGCTAATGACATAAATGTTAATGAGCATTTGGCTGTATTATTATTGGCACAAAACTATATAGATAGTGCGTGTTCAAAAACCTGTAATGTAGGTGATGAAGTTACATATGAAGATTTCAAACAAGTTTATGTTGATGCCTGGAAAGGCGGGGCGAAAGGATGNACCACGTTTAGACTTAGTGGTAAACGATTCGGAGTCCTTCAAACCGTGGAAGAAAAAGAGAAGAACACAAATGCGCCTGAGACAGTTGAGGAAGAGGAGCAAGTTGAGGCTTGTTTTATAGATCCTCAAACTGGTCAGAAGGAGTGTGCTTAAGGAGAATTAAATGGCAAGTAAAGTTATACCTATTAATGAGCTAACTAAGTTTGGCGTAATTAAAGATACACCAACAGTTGGTTTAGCACCTAATGTATTTACTGATGCCAGGAATATAAGATTCCGAGATATGGCCGCATGGAAAATGAAAGGTGATGTAGCGTTAACAGCTGACTTAACTATACCAATGCCTGGAGGATCTACTGCAGGTAATATATTATTTATAACATGGTGGAATAATCCTAACTTAGTTCCATCTAATACTACATATTATGTATTTGTAGCTGAACAAAAAATAGGTGGTAATGTAGTAGGTAATCGTACATTTCTTTATAGAACTGATGGTACTATCAATGATGTAACACCTACTACAGACTTACAAGGTACTGGTGCTAATAAAGGTTTTGCTGCAAGTGAAAATTGGCAGTCAACTGAATTTGCTGGTGGATTTTGTTTAATAATAAATAATGGTATACAAGCACCACATTTTATAATGGACGATGTTGATAATACTGATATAGCTGCAGTACCTAACTTTTCTAAATTACCAGGATGGGAATCGTATAACTCGGCACCTAAAGTATTAGAGGCTACAGTTAAATTAGCATTTGGTAATACAGGAGTTACAGTTGATAANCCTAGNTTATTTGANTTAGGACAAAAAATAGATTTTACTAAAAACACTTTATTTGTAACTAAACAAACTCCTAATGAAACTACAACTGAATGTGCACCTATAGCAGCAGGAACTAATGCAGGAAGCAATGCACCTAATGGTGGTGTAATACCAACTAACTTTATACCAGGAGATGTACCAGGAAGTCCAGCTACTTCAGCTAATAGTAACTTTCAATANGCTATATATAATGATCCTGAAACNAACACTACTAATATTGTTTTTAATACTAATATTGTAGANAATGATGTTGTAAGATGTTTTGTTGTATCAAGAAATCCTATAGCTACTAGTTGTGGTGTTATAAGATCTTTTGGTAACTTTTTAGTTGCNGGTAATTTAAAAGAAANTACAACNNNTGGTGTTATACGTAGCTTACCAGGAGTTGTAAGAACTTCAGATGTAGCAGTACCAGGTTCAGTACCACAGAACTGGAATCCNTTTGCNGCAGGTACAAATACTGCAGATGANTTTGTATTATCAGATACTGCAACTGTACAAGANTTAGTACAGCTTCAAGGTAATATGTATATTTATACTAATACATCTATACATAATTTAAGATTAACTAATAGCACTGTAACACCTGTTGCATTTTCACCAGTTACTTCACAATATGGTGGACAAACAACTGATGGTATAGTAGAGTTTGATGGTAAACATTTAGTTGTTGGTAGTAATGATATATACATATTTTCAGGAAATCCTGGTAATATAGTATCGGTAGCAGATACAAGAGTACGAGATTACTTTTATAATAATTTAAATAATGCAAAAGCTAATAAGCTATTTGTATTACGTAATCAACAGCAAGATGAAATATGGATTAACTATCCTAAAGGTGCTAGTACAGTTTGTAATGAAGCATTAATATATAATTATAGATTAAACAATTGGACAGTGAGGGATTTAAATGGAGTTGTATCTGGAGTTATCGCACCTGTTAAAGGTTCAGGAAATAATGAAAGACCTTGGAGTGCAACTACAGTTAGCTTTGATAAACTATTTCCAGTGTTTGCACAAGTATGTACATCAGGAACAAGTAACTCTGGTTCTTCTATCTTAGCTGCAGATATAGGTTATACACATAGAGTATTAGATAATAGTGATGATCCTTATACTTCTTATTTAGAACGTAACACATTATCAATAACACCTGAGTTTTATACTGAATCCTTTAAATCAATAGCTTTATTAACTCAAGACGATGGCTCAGCAGCAACATTAAATGTTAAAACAATTTCAACTAATAGCCCAGGAGCTGCAATAAACTTTGCTAGTCCTAATGTTACAGGTACTTTTAATACATCTACTTCATATAAATCTGATGCAAGATTAAATGGTAGATTTATAAGTTATAGAATAGATGATGGTGCAGCTACATCAGTATCATGGAATTTATCTGGTATTCAAATTGAAGTACAAGACGGAGGAACTAGATGACGATTAATGAACCTTCACTNGATCCTAATAAAGATACAGCTACATTAGCATGGGAAAAATCTGTTACTGAAGCTACTAATAGAATGCAGCATCAAATAGATAATATAAATGAATCAGTAAATGTACCTCAAAATTTAATAGCAGTATATTCTAAAACACAAGATGGTGCAGTACAACAGTTTACACCGTTTGCAGATGGTGATGGATTTGTTGCATANGTTGCATATACAGATAACTTACCTACTTTACCTGTTTCAGGTGCAACATTTTCAGCATACTCAGATGAAGAAATAGATGTTATAATAAAACAATATAGAGAATCTGCAAATAGACCTACTAATCCAGGCACAACATCTTATCAAGTATCTGGTGCTGTATGGAGTTCAAGTCCTAACTGGACTAAAACAAAATTAAATAGAGCTGGGGTTAATGTATGGTTTTCAGAAGCTAGAATAATTGGGCAAGCTGGTCAAACAGTTACAGCTAAATGGAGTAATGCTAAACTATTATATGGTGGTGCAGTAGCTAATGGTATACTATATTATAATGTAGCATCTACAAGTGCACCTTCAGCACCTACCGCTGATGGCTATGATTATGATTCAGGAGTATTTAATAACTTAACTTCAGGTTGGCAATATGAACCTATTACTACTGCTATGGGTGGTGGTACAACTATATCACATAAACATTGGCAAGTTACTTTTCATGTTGAAACTNNTGAAGTCTACTAATGGTCAAATAATAACATTTGGCAGTGTAGAAGGTGTTATACCTATAGGCTCTACATTACAATCAGATAACTTTAGTGCAGGCTCTGCTGGTTGGCAAATAGTAAGAAACACTGGTAACGCAGAGTTTAACAATATAACTGCAAGAGGTGTGTTAGATGCTAGCAGTATTACAACAGGAACTCTCGATTGTAGTGGTATAACAGTATCTAATTTAAATGCAGGTAGTATAACTACAGGAAATTTAAGCGCTACAAGAATTAATGGTGGTACTCTTACTATAGGTAATGTTACGGTTAGTGGTGCTTTTGTTGCTGATAACCTTAATACAGGTGTTATTATTAAAGCAAATGGTTTTACAGCTGCAGCAAATGCAAATCTTAGTAACTCATTTTTTAATATGTTTACTACTGAAAACAATCCAAACTTTGATACAGATTTAGTTTTTTATATGTTAGTAAGTGCTAATCGAACAGGCTCTTCTTATCAATCAGCTGGTATTAATTTGCAAGTAGATGGTACAAATCAAAGTACTGTATCAGCTAATTCTAGCAGCGTTAATGTAGTTCATACAGGAGATCGCATAAATGTAGCAAAAAATAAATTAGTTAGATTTAATCCTAGTGCTACTAAAGTTGATGGTGGTAATAACCCAGGTTCTACATATGCAAGATTTAGTGGGCTTGTAATGGAAGTAAGGAGAACAGCATGATAACAGTATTATTAGATAAAGATAATATAGCAATTGCAGTTAATAATACACCAAGTATGCCAGAAATTACTTTATCAGATGGTGAATCTTTAATTGAAGTATCCTCTGAACCTGAACTTGGATTACAATATGATTTATCTACTAAATCTTTTATTAAAAGTAGTATAGTTAAATTTAAAGAAATAAAATTAAAAAGAGATGATTTACTTAAAAACTCAGATTTTACTCAATTATCTGATAGTACACATCCAGGTACTAAAGAAGAGTGGAGAGTATATAGACAAAAATTAAGGGATATAGCTAAGGATATAACAGATCCTGATACTATTGTATTCCCTGAGGAGCCTAAGTGATAAGATTATTAGAAGACAATGATACATTTGAAGCTATACAATTAATGAAAAACTATACTATAGTTAACGGTGAGTTTCATGGTTTTGATTATAACGAAGCAGTATGGATGAGATACTTTTTAGATATAGTTGAAAAACAAAAAACAAATCCACACTATTTAGCTATAGGCGATTTTACAGAACATAACATACAAGGATTTTTAACAGCACATGCATATGTTAACTACTATAATAATACTTATGTAATGGATGTTAAAGATTGTATTGTAAATTTAGAAAATAAAAATAATGCTTTTATAGTATATAGATTATTTGATGGTATGATAGAGCATACTAAGAAACATGGTGGTAAACACTGGAGGGCAGACTCAGTGAGAGGGGAAAGTGATTCATTGAGATATGGTAAACTATTAGCAAAAAGATATGATGCTAAATTAAATACCTCAATAAGAGGTGTCATAGGAGAATAAATTATGGGCGGAGGAAGAAGCGCACCCCAACAAACGGTTACTCAATCAGGTATTGATCCTGAATTCAAACCGTATTTAGAAACTGTTTTAAAAGATGTTACAGGTCAATACGAAACAGACATTGGTAAAATTAGAGAAGGAGATACAAGTAGTGTTGTAGCTGCATTAGATCCTGCTCANCAGTCAGCACTTAAAGCACAAGAAGCCTTAGCTAATCAAGCTGTTACTGGTACAGGTGCATTTGATTATACGAATGCTATGAATCGTGACATACAGAATGTAGTAGGTTCAGCAGCTGGACAAGCGGCACTTGGTGGTTATGGTGGATCAGCTCGAGCACAAAGAATGATGGCTAGTGCAGTTGGTGATAAGTCAATGCAATTTCAACAGCAAAGACAGCAAGATATAGCATCAGGTGCTAAAGGTCTTGGTCAAGTTGGGAGTGCTAGACAACAATACGCACAACAAAAAATTGATGCACCAGCTACAGTAGCTTCAAGATACTTTGGTTATTTAGGAGCAGCCCCTCAACAGCAAACTCAAACTACTACTGGTGGTGGAGGTAAGTAATGGTTGTACAATTAGCTAAGCCGTATGATGAGGAAGAAGCAAAAAGAATGTTACAACGTGCACAATATACACCAAGACCTGTACAAGTACAAGAAAAATCAAATCCTTTAATGGATGTTGCTCAAGCTGCAGGTAGTAGTATGCTAGGTAAAGTTGGTGATGCAGCAATGGAAAAAATAGGAACTGCTATGACAGCCCCAACTATGGGGGCAGGAGCACTAGGATCTATGGCTATGAGTGCATTACCTATGTTAGCTGGCGCTGCTGTATTAGGTAAAGTATTTAAGTTGTTTAATACTGGTGGTTATGTAGGTCCGCTTGGTAATATGTCAAAAGTAAAATATAAAACACATGGTGGGGATGTTACACACGAATACGAAGTGAATATGGGACCTTTGTCTAAAGGAGTTTAGTATGAAATATAAAGCCACTCAAAAAGACCGCTATGGTAATATGAAATCTCTAGAGATCACAATGGATAATCAGCTAGAAGTTCCTCCTATGACTTCAGCTGTGCCTGCATACGATCATCCTGGAGAACCTAAAGGTACTGATACTGTACCAGCTTGGCTTACTCCTGGTGAATTTGTTGTTAATAAAGAAGCAACAGATATGTATGGACCATTAATTAAAAAAATAAATGATGAAGGCAGAAAGGTTCAGGATATGAAAGAGCCTATGTATGCTAAAGAGGGAAAGAAAGTAGATACTTCTTGGATTACTCCAGACTTATTAGAAAAATTAGCTTTTATAGAATCAGATGGTATACATAAAGATCCTAGTAAAGCAGGTCAAAGAGGATATGATGATACAGGTCTTCGTATGTCAGATGCTGGTGCTTATGGTAAGTATCAATGGACTGTTGATGCAGCTAGTAATCCAGGATTTGGTGTAAAAGGTTTTGATCCTAGAAAAGTAAGTGAAGAAGTAATGCGTGAAAAAACATATCAATACTTAGTAGGTATGCAAAAAGAATTTCCACACTGGTCACCTAAAGATGTACTTCGTGCATATAATTATGGTCCAACAAGAACTAGACAACTTATAGATGGGTATTGGGATACTGATTTAAATTCACCTAATTATGGTAAAACTATTATTGGCCCTGATGGAATGATTACATATAGAGGAATGGGTACAGTACCTAAGGAATCACAGAATTATCCATTTAGAGTTTTAGCTGGTGATAAATCTGCAGTAATGCCAATGTCTTTACCTACAACAAAACCAACTCAAAAAGACCTTGAAATGTTATTAGTAGATCCACCGCTTAGAGAAAATATACCAGGAGGTTTGATGGTCAGTGATATTCCCAGACNTGACTCTGACAGTCAGTCTCTTGGGGGCGCAGCTATTNNCGCAGTTCAAAAAGGCATGGCTAACACTTACGACAATATACGAAAAAGCATAACAGGAATGATGCCTAATTTTAGTGATACTGAAGAAACTAAAGCAAGATTTAATAAAAGAAGAAAAGAAGTATCTAAGAAAGTAAATACTAATAAAAGCGCTGAGCAAGCATTTAATTTAGATATTGGTGGTTTAGTTCCAGGTATTGACTTTCCATCAGATCCTAGAGATAATGAAGAAAACTTTCTTAAAAGAATGTTAGGTTATGATAGCAGAACAAGTAGTCCACCACCTGTTACTGATCCAGGATTTAAAGATTATGGTGAGTTAATACCTAGGTTACCAATTGATTATGATCCTCAAGGAACAGGCGGTATGCCTGAGATGGAAAAGGTAGATCCTACTTTTCAAAATATATTAAGACAAAATACANCACCTGATGTAACAATAGGTGAAGATGATTTTACTGCAAAAGCTATGAGTGAAGTACCCGTTCCTAATGAACTTTCTATGATGGGTAATCTTAGTGACTTAGGTCAACAATATGATTCAACAACTAAAACTGATATGGGTAATGATAATGCTCTTGCAGATGCATTTGCACCTCCAGTAATTCCAGAACCATTTGGTATGACTGATACTGATCTTATGAAAATGATGGAAGAATCATATATTGATGAACAGTCTTATGATCCACAAGGTTTGGGTATGCCTATGGCAGATCCTACATATACAAGTAGTTATGATAAGATGGTTCAAGAAGAATTAACTGGTTCACCTGCATATGAGATACCTGCACCTTTAAATATTAATCCTGATGCTTACGATCAAGAAACTGGTGATAAGTTATTAGAAGTAAAAAGGCCTGTAAGTATGGATATAACAAAACCTGAGGTAGATGCATTAGGAAATTTAACCTTAGAGCAATCACCTGGTGCTACAGAAAGTGCTATAACTTCTATAGAAGGACAACTAGAAACTGCACTTAAAGATCTTCAAGCTTATCAATTAGGTGGTGGAGATGAAGAAGGCGAAAAATTATTTAGAGATAATATTAGACGTTTAGAAGAGTTATTAGCAAGTAAGAAAAAGAAACAAGCTCTTATTGATTTTAAAAAGAAACAAGATAAAACAATGGAAGCTTATAAAAAAGATAAGCAAGAGCAAGCTAAGGTTCAATCTTTACAAGAAACTATTAATTCTAATGAAACAACTCAAACAGAAAAGAATGCTGCAGCTGAAGAGTTAGCAGCTATGGGTGTTCAAACAGAAGAAGAAAAACAAAAAGCAATAGAGAATGAAAAGCTTTCTAAGATTGCTAGTCAAGTTGATACTAATCTTGAAAACGCTATGACCAATGATCTTAATTCAGAGCAAGGTCAGGCTGCTACAACTAATGCATCTCAGAACGAACCTGAAGTAAGTAAGGCTAGACAGATGTTTAACTTTTTGTTTGGTGATATGATTGATGGTGGTGAATTAGGTAGAGCTATTGCTGTGTACTTAGGGTCTAGAGCTTTAGGTTACGATCATGGTAGTAGTATTGGTTATGTTGCTAAGCAGTATCTTAAAAGAGTTGATGCACAAAATGCTGCATGGGATAAGTGGACCCGTGAGAATATGACTAAGTTTACACCAGCATCTATGGCTAAGTTTAGAAGAACTATGAATCCAGATGATCTTATACCAATA
>FUFK010784194.1_pt1 | contig 20268 bp, 24 predicted proteins | sample 1021851 | NCBI WGS metagenome assembly FUFK01 (sample SAMEA51879418, study PRJEB19060) | metagenome
ATTTATTATTCTTAAATATTTCATAGCTTGTTTTAAAATATTTACCCATGTTTTTAATGGTATCATCTTTAATTTTCATATCTTTTAAGATAGGAACTATTTTTTCTTGTTGTTTATCTATAAGTTTTCTAGTCGCTAAAGAGTATTCTTGTAGTGGTTTTGGTAATTGGTTTAGTTTAAGTTCGCCACGCATATATTTTAATACATCGTCCCAATACGTCATGGCTCTTTGTGCTGTTGCTGTGTTAAATAGTATGTCGTTAAAACCAGCGTTAACTAATTTATACATAGATTTATCTAACGCTTTTGCAAATATATCAAAATCTTTTTTTGCACTTTTATTAAGACCCTCTACCTTTTTTAATTCATTTCTAGTTTGCACATCAAATTTACCACCAGATTTTAATCTTGANNNTNCTTCNTCNAATNNTCTAAANANNNCAGATTTTACACCAGATTGAAAATCACCAAACTTCCAAAGATCTGAGTCTGGTATGCCAGCTTTTGTAGTAAATTTATCAAAACCTTTACTGATGGCTCTAAATGCACTTGGTAATATATCTTTGTATGTTGCAACTTTTGCTGCGCCTGTTAATACGGGACCAACCGCATTATTTAATAATACACCTGTTCCTTTTGCTGTAAATTTTATAGCAGGACCTACCAATTTTAATGATCCCATAAACGCTGTGCCTTCAGCTCCAAATTTTAATTTATTACGTAGTAAAGCTGCAGCTCTTTCTTTACCTGATAGTCCTTCTAAGTTCTCAAGAGATGTATTGTATAAAATGTTTTGTGCAAGGTTACCATCATCTTTACCAAATATTTCACCTAATGACTGTTGGTCTGATGTTGATACCACAGTGTCTGCGATGCCTGCTGGTAGCATGTAATAACCACCAAACTTTGCTAAATTTTTACCACCTTCTGACAGTGCTAATTTTTTAGCTGCTTTCTCTGCAAGTCTTGTTTTAATGGCTTTGCCTGATATTTTTTTAACTATCTTTTGTGCTACGGCAAAACCTGTGCCGTATTGTGTAAGTATAGATGTAAATCTAGCTAGCGTGCCTGCATCACCTTCGTATATTTTATTAATGTCTACATCACCTAACGCTTGTTCTACTTTATCTAATATCTCTGTATCTAAATATAAATCAGATAATGATGCTACTAGCTCTGCTGTCCCTTTAACCGCTGTACCTAACCCTGTTGAAACACCAACAGCTAATTGTCCTGGTACGGACTCTTTAATTATCTGTCTTGCTTTATCACCAGCTTTATCTTTTCTGTAAGCAGCATCATACGAGCCCTTACCTAGAAAATTGTAGTCTTGGAATCTAGCTTGGTCTTGGTCGGCTAGTTTTATACCATCATCATAAAATCTAGCTTTTTCTATGTAATCNGAAAANCCTTTGTCTCTATATTCTTCTAAANAANTTTCTANTACNTCAGGAGTTGCTCTAAATATGTTCTTATATCTAAGCACGTCATCTTGTACATCTAAGGGTAGCTGTGTGATTAAATCTTCAAAATTATCGTCCAGTTGAAGATCTGGTAAGAGTTCTTTATCTTCACCATAGATGCCTACAGCTATCTTTTCAAAGAAAGTTCTATCTTCTGCTGATTTACCCTGTGCTCGTTTTAGAAAAGGACGCCTTCTATCTTCCGACATGGTGCCTCCTAAGTTACGTTTTCAACTGGTAATACTAATTGTACGTTGTATTTTTGGTTGAAAGAATCTACGTCTGATTGATCTTGTATATCTGCAAAGTCAGCGAATGCTTCTGGGTTATAAGCTATTAGTCTAACTACATCGTCTGTAATTTCTTGTGGTAATCTTCTTCTTAAAGCTGCATACATATCACCTTCACTCATGCTTTTAGCTTGGTTAGGGTCTTCTAATGCGGGTGCTGCTTTCATCAATGTATCTAATTGTCTGTCTTGTACAGCTTCTCTTGGTTTTGGTTCTGGCATTGTAAACTCAGGATTAGGTGTTCCCTGTTGAAAATTCATTCTTCTGTTAGGTATGCCACCCATAGCATTTCCAGTTAAATCTTTTGGAATAGGTAAACCTAATGTTTCATAAACTCTTCTTAAAGCTGATTTACTCATTCTTTCATCTTCATCTAATAGACTCATAATTTCCATTCTTTGTTCAATATCTGTATCCTGTGATAAAACTTTTGCTAATTGTTTTTCTAGAAGAGTTGTGTCCTCTCCCTTTTTTTCTGCTTCTTGTATTTGTTTACTTAATTCATTAGATAAATTTACAACATCTCTAAGTGTAGATCTTTTAACATCTGGTTTTATTAATTTAGCTAAAGCAAGTTTGTCTTTTAAAGCACCTTCATCCATTTTCATATCTATGCTTTTAGATTTCATTAATGCAGCAAACGTAGCTGGATTTGTTCCTATTTCAGATAATAAATTTATAACATCTCTAGGTTTTCTTATTGATCCTAAGCCACTAGCTTGTGATAAAACAGATAAAGGCAACACAGATTTAACACCTCTTAAGTATTCATCTCTTCTTGCCGTTCTATCTGATAAATCTTTTCGTATTTGTTTTACAAGATCTTCGTAATTACTATCTTGATAACCAGGTCTTGCAGATCCACCCATCCTAAACATAGGTCTTTTCATTATCTTTGGATTCATTAACCTAATCCGAATAGTTTTCCTAAACTAAACGCTCCTAATCCTGCTGTTAATGCAGATCCTATCGGACTTGCTGCTGGCTGTTGTATACCAGACACAGTTTGAATTGATCCACCACCTGGTGTTATACCCGCTATACCCTGTCCTAATCTGCCTAATCTTTCTATTGCTTCAAATTGTTGTAATCTTGACGCCTCTCTTGCTGCATCTTCAATGGCTTGTCTTCTTTGGAAATCTTGTGTTCCTAAACCACCAACTATGCCAATGTTTTGCATTGCTAAGTTAGGTTGTAGTTGTGCTAGTTGTGCTTGTTGTCCAAACTGTTGTGCAGCTAGTTGTTGCGCTTGCGTGAACCCTGCTTGGTTTAATTGTGCTAATAATCTCGCTCTGTCTAAATCTGATTTGCTTTGATACTCTGCTAGTTGTACTCCTTCTCTACCACCACCAAAAGCTCCAGCTCTAACTGCAGCGTCTGCAATGGCTTGTTCTCCTGCTCCTCTAGTTCTATCAAACTCTGCTAGTGTAGCATCTGTAACTGCTTGTTGATATGGAGATTGAAATGCTTGAAATGCAGTTGGTCCTGTTGCAGCTTGTGCTGCATCTAAAAATGGTTGAAAACCTCCAACACCTGTACCAGCTCCTACACCTGTCACTGTTCCTGTTGTAGGATCAAAAGATAATGTGCCAAGTCCTGCTTGTGTTGCAGCTTGTTGTTGTGCAGCTTGTTCTAATGCGCCGACACCTGCCACACCNGGAGCAAACTTACTGGTATCAAGNGGNGTNTNTACTTGANNTCGTAANGACTCTAGATAATTCTTTTGTGCTTCTTCTATTATNGGTGATGGTCTAGTTATAGTAGTTNNTTCAGCCATTATGCTCTTTTACCCATTTGTTCTAATTGTTTCATACTTTGATACATTCTTTTTGCACCAGTGTTAATGTCTCCACCTCCAGCACCTCTTACAGCGTCAGCTGTGAATACAAATTCGTTTTTGCTAAGTCTAGCAGGCACGTCATCGGCTTTTTCTTTTGCACCGTATGGCATGAAGCCNCCACTATANCGCATATCTGCCTCAATTGGAAGNCCTCCTAAACCACTTTCTTGTTCCGTGGGCCTTGATCCAAGNGCATAGTTTGTTCTCATCAANCCACCCTGTGCCACGTTAGGTCTAAANGCTGTNGTGTCAAANTCACTCCCACATTTCAGCTGCTTCTGCTTGTAATCTAGCTATTTCAGATGAAGATAATCCTGCATCCTCACCCTCTTCTTCTATCTGTTCTTGTGTTTGTGTTAAAGAAAAACCTGCTGAGGCAAGCGCCGCTATATTCGTAAAATTTAATTTATCGTTATCTTTTCTTATAAGAGAGCCCTTTCCTATGTTTAATTTTCCAGCCTCTCCAATTAAACCTCTAGTGCCTTCAACGCCTTTAAAAAATCCTTCAGATCTTCCTAAATCACCGACGCCAAACACTTCACCACTTTCTATCGGTGCTCTACCAAACAAGAATTCATCAATAGATTCTCCAACACCACCAAAAATACCCTCTCTTACTCGACCAGTGGCATCTGTATACCCTTTTAAAAGTAAATCTCTTGCGCTGAATCCTCCTGGGGTTTGACCAAATCTAGTGAAACCTGTAGGCTTAAACGCACCAATGCCTCCACCACCTTCAAATCTAACACCAGGTAGCAATGATAGTGCTGTTGTAAGTGGATTTATTCTACCTCTACCAGATCTCAACTGACCACCAATAGTTAATGCGGCTGCTGCTGGTAAACTATAAGGTGCAACAAAAGGCGCTGCAGCAGTCATAATACCTGATATTTCTTTAGGAACTACCTTCCTAACTGTTCTTTTAATTGCTCTTCCTATCTTTTTTAGTGGCATAATCTTAAGTTTTATTCCATTTTTTCATAGTTTACAACTTAGAATCACCGCCCAAAGGCAATGCTTCTACTGTTATTTTAACATCTCTTCTTAAATGTTCTTGTTTAGTGTCTGAGCTAGGGTCATTTACATCAGCTTGAGCCTCTGCATCAGACATATATTCTCTACCTGTTACAGTGTTGGTAAGAGTAACCTCACTCTGAGGTGTAATAATAGGCACTCTTTTACCGTTAATTTCTTCGTATCTCAATGATGCTTCTTGTTCAATAAATGGCATTATGTCCTCGTTATCTGTAATATTGCAGCCGTCATCTTTATAACACCGGTAGTTGCAGCTTGCATTTTTAGTATATCACCTTCTTCTAATATTAAAATATTATTAAAGGTTANCATATCAGCGCTATCNCTAGCATTTACTACGTTTGTGCTAAACTCAAAGTCAGTGCTAGCAGAACTGTCTCTGACTTTAGTCGTAACAGTTAAAGCAGAACCATGTGTATTAAATAATCTTATGGTCTTTACAATAGATGTTGTAGCTGTTGGAGAAGTATACATATTCACATCTGACCCAGCTGAACTAATTGTTGCTTGTATATTTTTATAAACATTTGCCATTACGATAAAAAGAAATTAAATCTTTGTTGCTCCTCTTTTTCTGTTTCTAAGAACGTTGAATTAAGTTGTTCTACAACTGTAGTTAAAGCTCTGTTAATTTGCTTTTGATTAGAGATATCATACTCTGGTTTTGGTTCTGGTAATCTAACTACTATTTTTGCCATTACTTTTTACCTGCCCAATAACATATTGGTAAAATTATTTTTCTATATAATCTACCTAGTAAATGTTTTTTACCTCTCATCGACTGTCTCATATCAATNGTGCTATGCACAGCGATGTGTTCTAGTATTTTTTTAACAATTTTATTTTTCTTAGCAATCTTAACTAGTGGTAAGAATATTTTGTGATATCCTTTTTGATACTCTGGTGAAAGATTTTTGTGAAACTTCATCCATATTTTATTTCTAAATGATCCGAAACCATAAGATTTGTTCATCATCGTGCAAACTATTTTAGAACTTCCACCTCCACCTTGACCCTCTGTCGTGTCATAAGGATTTTGTTTAACGTTTTCTTTGTCTTTTTGTATTCCTTCAAATCTAGATTTTTGTTCTTTAGATCCATATTTACTAACAAAATCTGCAGCATCACTTCTAGTTCTTCTACCTGAAACTGTTCTGTTAATTACATCATCAACTCTTTTACCCATTTGTTGTTGAGCACCACCTTGGAAGCCTGAATAGAAGTCACTAAACTCTGCTCTATTTGCTCTTGTTTGATCTGTTAAAGTATTTCCTGGTCTAGATACTCCGTACCCTCCTGTTCCTTCAGCGCCTGGTGGTTCTTGCATTCCTCTTCTAATACCAAGTCTATCGGCAAATGAGGCCACACCTTGTAAAGCAGTTGATGCACCACCTGTTAAAAGACTTGTTATAAACGAGACAGCATCTTTAGGATTTAAATTTTGTATGATACCTTCAAAAGGTCCTAATTTACCTGTTCTAGTTGCCAATGCTAATTGTTGTTCAAACGCATCATCTAACAATGCTGCTTCTTCATCTGCAGTTCGTGCATCAACTTTAGAAAATAAATTATCTCCTCGTAATGTATTAAGTCCACCCATTCTAGCTTTATCAAAATCACTAAAATCTCTAGCAAAACCTCTTACTTCATCTACAGGGATTGTAATGTTAGGATTAATTTCTCTAGCTCTCTCATTAGCCTTTCTGGCAAAATAACTAAAAACCTGCTGACCTAAATCATCAGAGGGGTTCCTTGCCACATTTTCAGGTGCAAAATCATAAACGTTACTACCAAAAGTTACTTTACCTGTCTTTGGATCTACATCATAAGTTAATCTCCCTAGTGTAGTTGCATTTGCAAATTCTGATGGACTCATCTTTCCAGTCAGAAAATTTTTGGCCATGGCACCAGCGTCTGGAAATACTGTTCCAGGTGCTTGAGATTTATCAAAATCACTGTATCCAATAACACCAGATGTTTCACCTGTTCTTGCTATCTGATCTCTAATAATATCTTGAAGATTTTGATCCATAGCTTGTGATCTAGGTGCAAATAATCCACCACTAAGAAATGTCGTGGCAGGCGCTATTAAACTTGTAATACCATCACCTATTTTAGGTGCTATAAAATTTGGAATTGTATCTATTGCCATTATCTTCTACCATCCAGTTGTAAGTCTAATGTTAGTGTGCCAAATCTCCACGATTGGCTAGCACCATCATTTTCTATTTTAATATTTGCGTATCGTCCTCTTGTTCTAGTATCAACTTTGTTTGTTGATGATGTAATTGTAAAAGGACTTAACGTAGTTGCAGTATCGGTTTGTTGTGGAAACCTTTTTACTGACATGGTTATCTTAGCATCTCCTACAAGATTTTTAAAGTCTGGTAGTATTCTTCGCATAAATAAAAAGAACTGGCCTGATGTGCCTTCTACATCTAAATCAAAATCAAAAGATGTTATGGTTGATGGCACTGTTGTGGTTGTTCCATCAGGGTTAATTTGATCTGTGCCTATTTCATGTTCGAATAATGTGGTTTGTCCTAATCCAGACACACCAACTACTGCAGGAAATGTGCCCTCTGCAGTAGAGTCAAACTTAGTTCCAAAAGGTTTTGGATATATAGTTCCATCTATCCAACTTGTTCTAGCTTCTGTTCCTATGTACCAAATAGGTAATTGTCTGCTTTCACCATAATTATAAATTACATACTGATCATTATATGTTGATGAAGTAGTAGGGTAGTACCAAGTTACCTCACCAAATAAATTATTTAACCCAGCATTTACTTGTTGGCCTTTTGTAATATCTAATTGATCAAACACATAATCCTCAACAGAACAAGGTAATGTTTTAACTGTACCATCATATAAAAAGAAACCGTTGGGACTCATCCAGTAAGCAACACCATCTACCTCAACTGCAGCATTCTTACCTATAAGTCCACAGTTTGTACCCACCTGTTCAAAACCAAACGTAAAAGGTGCTCCTACAAATTTCATGGTGTACAAAGCGTTATCAGTCCAAATTAAAATAGTCTCTTTGGCTTTTAATGATCCAATAATTCTACTACCATCTTGTAATCTTTGCGTGCCTGCAGCATTAGTTACGGAGGGAGCGTATGTATTTATATCTTCTTGATCAGAAAATCTTATAAACATATCGTCTTGTGTTGTGGGATCTCCTATCGTTGTTTCTGTTCCAAGATGAATTAAGTGTCTTGTTGTTGGTGATATTAAACTAGCTCTTGTTGCAGTTGGATTATTTCCCGTTGCAAAACCAGAAGTAGTTGTTGCAGCTCTTGTTGTTAAAGGCAATGTGCCTCCTGCATCCCAAGTAAATGTTTTACCATTAGCAATCGTTGCTACTAATACTTGTCCAAAATTATCTAATGACCAAAGCCCTGGTTCTAGTTGCACCGTTGATGCAACTGTTGCTTCACCCCAATCAGAAAAATTTGTGGCATCTGTTACAGCTGTTCCATCTGAGTGAGCAGCTTTGCTTGTTCCATTTACCTCTCTTACAATAGACTGTAAGTTAGCACCTGCAATAGATGCATAAGATATTAATTCTTCCTCCACTAAAATTCTACCTGCAGAAGTAAAGTTTGTTGTTGAAGTTAATGTAATGTTTGTTCCAGATCCACCCGTACCATTTGTGTCATTTAATAATGCACCATTTAAAGTTGATGTTGCAGCGCCAGCCACAGTTCCTTGCCACTCAGATATACCCCAACCATAACCATATGATTGTGCAGCTGGACCAATTCTTACATAAGGTGCAATATCTATACTGCCACCAGCTCCAGCGTTTGCTGGTGTGCCTGATGTTGTAACTGTTACTTGAAACTGTGTAGCATTTAAAACATTTGTAACTTGAAATTTTTTATCATCAAAATCAGAGGTAGAATAACCACTACCACCTGGTAGTGTTGTATCATCTAAAAAAACAATATCACCAGGTTCTAAACCATGAGCAGCGCTAGTTGTAATTGTTACTAAATTTGATCCAGAAAATGTTTGTATAGTTGCATTTGTTATTTGAGTATCTAATGGTGTAATATCATAAAGCTGACCTTCAAAATATAATAATAAAAATTTATCTGTTCCAATAGCTACGTATCGGTTTCCATCTAAATCTACAAACGGAAACATTTTTCTAGCTACACCAACGATAGTATCTGTAACTAAAGAGGACCAACCACCTACTTTCTCTGGTAGTTGATATCTAAATCTAACGTTATTACAATCAACCCAACGTCCTTCTGCTCCAACAGTTGTGTTTTGTTTATCTATTCCAGGTGCGAAATTAACTCTTGCAAGAGGCATAATTCATCCCCCTACGCCGTGTTTGTTTTATACGCCCAACCACGAGTTGAATCAACGTATACTAAAGTTATGGCTTGACCATTTGTTGATAATATTAAATTAGCACCAGATCCATTTATGTTGTGACCGTTTCTAGCAATGGTTAAATTATTAGATTGAAAAGTTCCTCGAGCATCTACTATTGTTAACTCATCTCCGGTCGCAGCTGATGTAGGCAATGTGATTGAAATACCTGCAGTTGTAGTATTTGTTAGAAGTTGATCACCAGCGACAGCTGTATAAGAAGTTACAGAGGCTGAGTTTATAGTTCCATAACCTTTAGATAACAATCCTAATTTCATATTTGTGCCATCTGATACAACTGCAACAGACGCACCTATTGGTATGGGAACACTAGTTCCACTGGCTGTAGCAACAGATAAAGAATAGAGTGAAGACGAAGCTCCTCTAGTTGTAGAGTCTTTTACTATAATAGATCTCTCCGCACCGCTAGGCATTGTTAAAGTTCTATTAGCAGTTAAAGTTCCAGTTAATTCATAGAAAGCATTTTTACCATCAGAAGTTGCACCATTAGTTAAAGTTAGTGTAACATCCCCAGATGCCATGGATTGATTTAAATATCCTGTAGCTGATTGTTCTAATATTTGTAAATTTGTATTTGTTATTGTCCCCCATAAACCAGCTTTTTCACCGGTTGCTATAAGTTCTAATTTTGTATCTGTAGAAAAACTTGATGCCATATTAATAAGGTTCTATTGGTGTCCAGACCATAGTTGCGCCTGGCACTACTGCACTCCATGTTATTGCCGTAGCGTCCTTTGTAGTTAGAGTTAATGCACTACCGGTAACGTCTACATTTGCTGCTGCCGTTACTGTAACAGTACCTGTAGCCATAGTCAATGCGTTTCCAGAGACCGACATATTGGCATCTGCTGTAACTGTGGCTGTTCCGGTAGCCAGGGTCAGTGGACTGCCTGTAGGGCTTAAATTAGCTTCTCCAGTTATAGATAATGTACCAAAACCAAGTGTTAATGGGTTTGCTGTAGCATCCTCTGTAATCGCATCAGCTGCAATACCTATACTACCTATCGTTAATGTTAACGATGTCTTAGTAACTGTGATAGTTACATTTCTATCCTCGGCTGCTGTAGCAAATGGAAACTCTGAAAATGCACTTAATCCTAACATAATTTATCCTTAAACAGGAGAGAGTGTGGTGTTATGGTGGTGACACTCTCTCCAGTATAAGGATATATCACTTTTTAAACCATGAGGGTAGCCCTAAATGTGGTCTTCCATCAAAGATATTTGAAGTCTTATATTCAGAATTTTCATCGTTGTAATGTAGAAATACTTGAGCACAGTTTTCACCTTGAAACTCTTCTCTCCAATGCTCTAATTCAATACCTCTATAAACCAACATATCACCAGGTTTTAAATTTACTCTAACACCTTTATTATTACTGCTTGTAGTTATGCCTTTTTTACCACCCATGTGCTCTGGCTTACCCACATTTTTTCTAGGCTCTAAATATATAGGCCAAGGATCTCCACCTAAATTTATCGTAGTAGATATCTCACAACTTGGTCTATCTTTGTGTCTGTGTAGTATATCGCCTGTTTTATATATTCTAGCATAAGAATAAGTTGGGTTTAATTTTAACCCTGTTTTCTTTTCCATAATTGGTTGTGTTCTAAGTAACAAAGTTTCCATAGCTATATCCGCGTAATGAGAATAAGTGTTTGGTATCTGTCTGTCTGCCCACGTTCCCCACTCCTCTGTAAATTCTGAAATATATTTTTTGTCAAACAAAGTTCTTGCAACTTGTCTTTTCATTAAAAAATAATTGTAAACAAATTCTGCTATTTGTTTTGGCACTGCCTCTTTAATTACGCAATATTTATTTTTTTTGAAGCTCATTCTTCATACTCCTTTCTTTTGATATTGATGTTTCTACTGCTTTTATGTTGAAGTGCACAAATCTAAAAGGTTCTAGTGCAGGATCAACTGTAAATTGATGTGGTAAATATCCGGGAAATATAATCATAGTTCCTGGTTTAGGGTGATAATTTATAAGACCCTGACCCATAGTTATTTTACTTCCATCTTTTAAAGGCAGCCTTGTCATTTCTGTTCCTTGTCTAGGATCATGAAAAACAGGATAAGATGTTTTTTCACTGCATTTTAAAAAATAGAATCCGGACACATGTTGGTTCCAATGAACGTGAGTGTCATGATGTCCTCCACCCTTTTCGCTAAACTCTTGCACCCAAAATTCTGTAAAATGTAAACTGTGGTGTTGCATATTATAACCACACCAATCTAAAAATTCATAAGATCTTTGACCTATAAACTGAACTAAATCACTCACTTCAGGATCATTAGAAAAACTTTCACTGTGATAAGATAGACCAAAAGATCCAATCTTCTTTTTCCATTTAGGATCATTTTTCATTTTATCTTTTAATATTACTTTTGCTTTCTTTATATGTTTATCCGTTGCTTTTATTGTTTTATCTAAAAACATGGGTGCCTGTGCGATCCATATTGGTGATGAGAAATGAAATGCAGATTTAAAATCTACATGCCCTGTTGTTTGATTACTACTTCCGCCTTGTTTCATATTATTTAAATGGATAGCCTAAATTCCATATTACTAGACTATGCCTTGTTCCTTTTGTTACTGGTTTGACTCGATGCCATACGAAAGATGGGAATACAACCAACGAGCCTTTTGGTAATATTTGATTACATACGTGAATGTTTGGTTTTTTGTCAGGATCTAAATTTCTTAAATCAAATTCCAACTCACCACCTTCGTATTCTTTTGGATCTGTTAAACTTACGGTAACAGATAATTTTCTAATTTTACCTTTTGTTGGTCCCTCTTGCATATAAGGTTTATCCCAACTATCACAATGCCAATCATAGTATTGTCCTTTTCTATATATTGTAAATTGACAATTTTCTGAATAATCCCATTCATAGTTCCAACCTGCGTTTTTATTTGCCATGTGAACATAAGGATGTATTTCTTTATATATCCATTGGTCACTCATCCAAATTATATTAGAGTCTCTTTTTTTCTGTAAATCTTTTATCTCTTCTTTTGTCAAGGGCTGTTTATCTAAATCTCTGTCCCTACCGTAACCACCTGTGATAGCCATGTGTTCTTTTTGTTTTTCTGATTTTCCATACTTGACTATTAAGTCACATATTCTCTCAGGAATAACAGATTCAAAATACCAATAGTGATTAGATATATTCATAAGTTGATGTTAGTATTATATTAAGTTTACTTGATTTATTAGCTGTGAAAAAATATCTCTGTGTGGACGGAAAAATATAATATCTGTTGTTTTTTAAGGGTACGTGCCAAGTTCTTCCAGCTCTTCTATTATCATTATATTCTATAACAATATCACAATCACCATTAACGTCTACACCATAGATACAAGTGTAATCTGGTGCATTTCTTAAATCTACAGGATCTACATTATTTCTAATATAAGATGTTTGATTTGGATCCAAAACAACTCCAAAATCTATTTTAGGAATTAAAGAGTAGTTATGTTCTAATTGATAATGATCTCTTATGTAATCTTTTAGCCATTGTAATTCTTGGCAATATGTAACTTTATAATCGTTATAAGAATAATCTAGTTTGTTATTACTGATCCTATCTTCATTGACGTAAGAATCTAAGATAATATTTTTTATTTTTTTACGATTGATTTCGTAACCTTTTGGAGTTTTCACATCTCCATGAATTAAACTAATCTCTGACAGCACCACCTTCTGCATAAAATTATTCTGCTGGCGTTATCTCCGTTAGATCCCAGGATTGACCTGATTCATTCCACACGTAATAATGTGTGTTAATTTGTTCTTCAGTCAACTCAGGCGCATCACCTATTGGTGATTGCCATACAGCTGTTGTAGTATTTTTTACCCAACTAGCGTAAGGTTTTGGAGGCCAAAAAATATCATTATCTTCATCATAGATATAACCTATGCCAGCGTAATTACCTCTAAATGCTTTAGAATTATCACCAGATGTATGTGTATTATTTCTAGTATTATAAGATGTTTGTTTCCAAAGAGGCCAGTTGTGAAGTCTTTCTAAAAACTGAATTCCTACTTGTTCATCTTCAATACCATCAGCATTAAGTAAGTCTTTGTTGTCCACTACGTGGACCCCAATAACTTTACTGTTTATCCCTAGTTTTGCAAAATGTGCCATAATGTTTCTCCTTATATATTAATTTTAAAAACCATTCAACTATTGAAATTGGTATCTAATTACTACTGTTCCACCTGACCCATTACCACCTGCTGCACCGTTTCCACCACCGCCACCGCCTGATCCTCTGTTAATAGTCGCATTTGAACCAACTGTTCCTGGAGGTCCTCCTCCACCGCCAGTGCCACCTATACTACTTCCTCCTGCACCACCAGTGCCTGCATAAGCGTCAGAACCACCTCCTCCGCCTCCAGCATAAGCAACTGGTGAACCCGAAATACAAGTTGTTACTCCTGCACCGCCAGCACCGCCAATAGCTCCTGGTCCACTACTTGTAACACCATTTCCACCTACGCCGCCAGCGCCACCACCTGCTCCGCCGCCATCTCCTGATGGACTTGAAAATGCTCCTCCTGGATTACCTTGTGGTGGACTTACTGGTGGAGTATTTCCTGCTCCTACCGCTCCCGGTCCACCTGATGGATTTGCTCTTCTTCCTGCACCGCCACCTGAACCACCAGCTACGCCTGAATTAGGATTAGGTCCAGCACCTCCACCACCACCTGCTGAAGAAATTGTTGAAAAACTTGAAGCACATCCTGCCGTACCTGGGCCGCAACCACTTGTTACTCCTGCTCCACCACCTCCGACTACAACTGGATAAGTTTGAGCTGAAACTGGTAAAGCAGCGACACCACAAACCAATGTAGCTGGACCTGCTGTGTAAGAACCTGATGCTGTTCCTGATGATGCTCTAAAACCTCCTGCACCTCCACCACCTGTTCCATTTCTTCCACCTCCTGCACCACCAGCTACAACCATATAATCAACTGTGTCTGAACCTCCTGGATTTCCTGCACAGCTTACTATAAAGTTTCCATCTCCGGTAAACGTATGAATTTTAAAATTTCCTGATTCTGTTACTGTGCCGCCTGTTGCTGTCACAAATAATGATCCAGTTACTTTTGCATTAGAATCATGAATATCCATCCAGCCTCTTGTGCCATCTACATAAATTAAAGTTACTGATTGTCCCTCTGCATCTAATGTTGCATTAGCACATTGTCCACCAATTTTTGATCCGTTCCTATTTAGTGTTACAGATTTACACGCATCATCCCAAGTATTAAGATAATCTTTAAAAGCTACTATATCACCTTGTGAGGGTGAGCTAGGAAGCGTAACCGTAATTGCTCCACCATTTGTATTAAGAAAAAATCCATCACCACTAGTTGCAGTAAATGGAGATGTTTTAGCTGTTGTACACCAGTCTACAGTTCCGGTTCTACCGAACCCTGATTGTGTAGCACCTGGCGCTAAAGTTACAGCTGTGCAAGCGCCACCTAGTGTAAGTGTGCTTCCTGTTCTTTTTTGTATCTCGTTTACTTTAATTATACTCATTATTGAAATTTATACCTTATCATTACAATTCCGCTACCACCATTTGCTCCTGCACCTGGGCTATTAGCTCCACCGCCACCACCTGTATTAGCTGTGCCAGTAGCTCCTTTTGCTCCACCTCCGCCACCAGGGGGTGCAGGAACTGATCCACCTGGACCAGGACTTCCACTTCCGCCACCTGCAAAATATCTTGTTGATCCTTCTGGTCCTGATGTTCCATAACTTGGAGCTGTTGGACCAATAAATGGATCAGCAATATAAGCGCCAACTCCACCAACTCCTTGAGGGTTCCCATCTGAACCTACTCCTCCTGCTCCTCCACCACCACTTCCGTTGTATGTTCCTGAAGAAGGTGCTCCATCGCCTCCATCATTACCTTGAGGAGGTGCGACTGGAGGTGTATTACCAGATCCACCACAAACTGCATTTCTTGCACCAGCACCTGATCCACCATCTCTACAAGCCATATTACAATGTCCACCACCTCCTCCACCACCAGCAGAAGTTACCGTGCTAAAACTTGAATTATTTCCTTTTGAGCCTGAGTCTGGACTACCAGATGGAGCACCTGCCCCAAACGCTCCTACTACTACAGGATAAGTTTGAGCTGAAACTGTTATTGTAGTATTTGGACTAGCTCCTGAATTATTTATAGGATGATTTGATCCTGGTGCTGTTGAAAAAAATCTCATACCACCAGCTCCGCCNCCGCCTGAACCTCTTGGAGGACCATAATTATTTGATCCACCTCCACCACCACCAGCTACCACTAAATAATCAACAGTATTATTAGGTGCACCACTTGCTGCAGAGTTCACTACAAAATCTCCATCACCTGTAAAAATGTGTGTTTTAAAATTTCCAGATGTAACTACAACGTTACCACCAGTTGCACACACAAAGGTTTCTCCAACAAATCCTGTGCCTTCTTCAACCGGCACCCAACCTTTTGTTCCATCTACATAAATTAATGTAAGACTTTCATTTTTTGTATTTCTTATAGAATCAGCACAAGATCCATTTAATTTAGATCCACCTCTTCCAATTGTAAAAGCTTTACAAGAAGCACAAAAAGTTCCTGCATAATCTTTAAACGCAACGATATCACCAGCAGATGGAGACGATGGTAACGTAGCTGTTACTGCTCCTCCACTTGTATTTATAAAAAACCCATCACCACTAACCGCATTAAAAGGTGAAGTTTTTGCAGTTGTACACCAGTCCACTGTACCTGTTCTACCAAAACCTGTTTGAGAAGCACCTGGAGCAAGAGCAACAGATCCTCCACATCTTCCTAACGTAACTGTAGAGCCACAAACTACGATAGGGTTTGATGGACCAGAACCAATCGTTACTGTTGAACCACATTTTTTTATGATGTTAGTTCCATCTGATTGTTTTTGAATGTTATCTACTTTAATTGTACTAGTCATTATTGAAATTTATATTTTATTACTACTATTCCTGAACCTCCAGCACCTCCAGCATATGGATCTGGAAAAGCTCCGCCACCACCGCCGCCTGTGTTTGCAGTTCCTGCTGTTGCATTAGCGTTTCTAGAACCAGCTCCACCGCCGCCAGCTCCTCCAGCACCTCCTGGTTTATTACCACTAGGCGCTGTACCGCCACCTCCGCCACCACCTCCAGCGTAAGATACTGGTGAACCTGTAATTGATGATGATACTCCAGCACCGCCAGCTCCTCCAGGTCCACTAGGACATGTAGGTGTACCACCAGAAGATGCACCGCCTCCTCCGCTTGAAGAGTTTGCAGGGGCTCCACCACCGATTTGAGGTGGTCCTCCACCTGGATTTCCTTGAGGTGGAGCTACAGGGGGATCATTACCAGTTCCTCCCGCACCTGCCTCGGGTCTTCCAGAAGCAGTATAACTACCTCCACCACCAGAGCCTCCAGGTAAACCTGAACCATTGTTTGGAGCAGGAACAGGATGCCCTGTAGGTTCTTTTGCTCCTCCGCCTCCACCGGCAGATGTTATTGTTAAAATACTTGAATCACCACCAGGACCACCTTTTGAGCCTTGTGGTGCATTTGGAGAACATGGCCCTTGACCAGCTCCTGCTGTTCCACCACCACCAACTACAACTGGATGTGATCCTACAGTAACAGGAATACCACTTCCAGCTTTTAATGGACTTCCTGTGAATGGGGCTTGTGGTGTTTCACCTTCTCTAAAACCACCAGCTCCACCGCCACCACCAGCGTCACCGCCACCTCCGCCACCTCCGGCTACCACCATGTATGAAATATTATTGTTTGCTGGAGTAGGTGCAGTATTAACTACAAAATTACCATCTCCAGTAAAAGAATGAATTTTAAAATCTCCAGAGGTTGCTACTGTTCCGCCGGTTGCGCATATAAAACTAGGTCCACCAGTTACGTTTNAAGTTGAGTCGTGTATATCTTGCCAACCTTTAGTTCCATCAACGTAGATTAAAGTTACTGATTGAGATTGTGTATTTAATACTGCATCGAAACAGGCACCATTAATTTTTGATCCACCTCTACCAACTGTAACATTGTGAGTGCTCCAAGAATTACCGTAATCTTTAAATGCTACTATATCTCCAGCTGATGGAGAGCTAGGTAGTGTAACTGTAATTGCTCCACCGCTAGTGTTTATAAAATATCCATTACCTGAAGCGACTGTTAAAGGAGCTGTTTTTGCTGTAGTACACCAGTTAACTGTTCCTGTTCTACCAAAACCTGTTTGTGATGCACAACCTGCTAATGTAACAGTTTTACCTGCTGATCCTAATGTGAGAGTTGAACCACATTGTACGTCAATTTGATTTACTTCTATTTTACTCATTATATTACTACCAATGTTCCAGTTACAGTCACTGTGTTAGTGAAAGTTACTGGTCCTGCTAATACAGCACTTTCTATTACCATAGGTTTAGTAAAAGTTGCTGCGTGATGGTGAATACTAGTTTCAGCTACTCTATCACCTACGTAAACTTGTTCATTTATCTCAGCCATTTATTCTCCTTATGTNCTAATTGCATCTACACGGCTTAACCAAACATCTACACTTGATGCAGTATTGGCTTGACCTTTCAANACATCTCCACTGTTTAAAACTATTTTAGANCCACCNTGCACAAGTTCNACAGAACTTGNTGCNGGCAAAGCTAAATCTTTAACGATGTATCTTAAAGTTCCAGAACCATTATCATCTATAAAGACACTAACAGTCACTGCACTCGCTAAGACATTGGCAAGTCTAATTCCTACAACAGCATCGTCAGAGTTAGCTGTTAACAAAGTCGTTGCCGAGTTTGTTATCTGTGCTCCCGATCCTTCAAAATCTTGTGCCATTTATCCTCCTATAATGCAATCGCCATTGCGGTTGCAAATCCTTTACTGGCTGCATTTTGCACTTCGCCAGAATTATCTAAAAATACTGCTTTACTCGCANGTAAAGTACAGAAAACGTCTTTCGTACCACCAGTAAAATCAACTAACGAATCACTATTAGATGACGATATTACACTCGTTCTTGATAATGTGTCTGGTGTTGCATCTGTTACCGTTCCAATACCAACTTCAAACTCTGATGTACCTTGATTAAAGATAGCATAATAAGTTGTGTTAGTGTTTCCGATACCAGCTACAAAAGTCTCAAAACCTTGTTGAGCACCGGCAAGATTTAACGTGCCAGTTCCAGTTGTTGTGCTAGTTTCTTTTACTCGATCATTAATTACAAAAGCCATATACCTCTCCTATTACGATGTTAAACTTATAATCGCATTTGATGGTGTACTTGGATCAGGAAACGCAATAGTGAAATCACCATTGGTTGCCGTCTTTGTTCCACCAAAATCCAAAATTACAACTAATTTATCAGATTTATCATCATTATAAATTGCTCCAAACGCAGCAGAAAAAGTTGCGCTTGAGAAAGTTAAGTTAGCAAAGTCAACACTCGCAGTTGCAGTTGATGAAGCTACCGCCTGACTCGTTAATGCACTTCCGCCTGTTGAGTATCCAGCTGCAGAACCAGAAACTTCGTTTCCAGCACCAGATGAATAAGCTGTGCTACTAGTTGTGTATGGATTTGCTGTGTATAAAGCTAATTTAAAAGAATCTCCACCAGACGCAAAGTTGTGCGTTCCTGATAGTAACTCTCCTTTAAATGCATTTGGTACAACGTTTGCCATATTTTATCTCCTTATAGTGACGGTGGTTTTGTCTTCATTGGAACACGAATAGAACCGTCCATATATTCGTCCCTTCTTCTTAGGCCTTGTTGCTCTAGAGCATAAGTTTCCAAAGCTTCTCGATAAGACTGCTGATAGAAATTTAACATATCTGCAGGACCTTTCAAGTACCCATATACTTCTACCAAAGAAGCATACAAAAGTAAATCTTCGTATTTATTACTTAGGTCAGTAGTTTGAGAATCTGACGTAGTAATAGACGTGGGTTGTTTTATATACGCCAAAGTTATATCATAACGTTGATCTGGGGTAGGAGCTACCACCCAAAACTGCTCATCCCAATTAGCATAATATTTAGGAAAACCAGACGCATTTGAAGGCGTATTATAATACTCTGCCATAAAAGAGGTATCTCTTTTTTCTAAATAAACTTGTTTTGCCGGAGATGTAGAGTTATCGGCTAATTGCACATATCTAATCGCTCTAAGATCTGTGGGTATGGTTACATATCTATTACCTGTTGCTAATTCAGATGTAGCATATTCTCTCTCTTCATCCGTATCTACAGATCTATATATTTTTGTCTCTGCTTTTTTAACTATAGATGTTAAAATACTGTCTGATAGAACATTGTTGTCTACCTCTGTATAGTTTCTAATATCTGTTTTTAAATCTGAATATGTGTATGCCATTATGCCTCTATAGTTATTGGACCAACTGAACAGCCCACTCCTCCTCCTGATACTCCTCCCTTTGTAGCAGTGTTTGTATCTACTGTAAAATGGAAAAAGTTAGCAACAGAAAAGTCACTCGTATCTACAGCACCATCTTTATAGAGACCTGTGGTAATTGTATACCCAGCTGCTTTAGCTATGTTAGATCCTAATATACCATCAAAATCTCCTGGGTTTGCAAAAGCAAAAACAGGATTACTTTCAGTTCCTGTGCCAGGTGATACTGTTGGTTGACCTCTAAATCTTTGAGTTGTTCCACTTGTTAATCCGTGTCCTGGAAAAGAAACATTAATAATTGCAGAACCAGCTTGATATGTTTCAAAACCATTTTCAGGTATCATTCTTATAACTGCAGGTGCAGGTCTACTTGGTCTTACATTACGTAGAGATATTGCATCACCATTCATTGGTTTTGGTTCTAATTGTGGTTGCTTTGGTTCAAATTCAGAAACATGAACGAAAGATCCATTCCATTCTCTAACCATTTCTCTATATGGAAACTCTAATCCAGATCTGTCAGAGATAGCTTTTGCATATTTACCAGTTGCGTACTTTGCCATTATGTTCCTGGGTAATAAGCTTTAGGTGTAATATAAGTGCTAGAAGCTGACCCATCCTCCTGTAGTGCTCTTTGAAACTCGTCTTCGTAATATAATTTTAATTGTTGAGATCTCTCTGGTGTATATTTTTGTGATAAATAAAAAGCTAAACCTGCACACATACAAGGGACAAATCTGTATGGAACATTAAC
>FUFK010428115.1_pt1 | contig 20260 bp, 4 predicted proteins | sample 1021851 | NCBI WGS metagenome assembly FUFK01 (sample SAMEA51879418, study PRJEB19060) | metagenome
GTTGCATATAAAGACAAGTTTATATAGAATCTTTTTAAGTTAAGCAATCAACCAAGGTGAGCATTATGAAAAATTTGAATAATACAAAGGAAGTAGATATGAACTTGGTTGTTAAAACACACAGATTAAACACTGCTTTACAGAATTTATCGCTATCTGAAATTCGCTTAATACAGATAGCTATTGTAGATAGCAGAGAAAAACAGCTCGGACTCAATGCTGAGCAGTATTTACATATAAGTGCATCACGATATGCAAAGCAATTTAACGTTGAGATGCATACAGCTTACGAAGTTCTTCAAAAAGCTGAAAAAACGTTGTTTGAACGTCGTTTTACATTCTTAAATGAACGTCACAATGAAGTTAAAAGCAGATGGATTAGTCAAGTTGAATATATTAAGGGAGAAGGTGAGATAGCAATCATACTTACTCCTGCGGTTGTTAATGAAATAACGCGTATAGATGGTATTGAGCAGTTTTTTAGTCAATATGCAGTAGAAGCTACAGCAAGCTTTAGCAGCGTGTATTCAGTGCGTCTCTATGAACTATTGGTACAGTGGAGGACTGCTAAGAAAACGCCAGTATTTGAGCTTGAAACATTTAGAGGTCAAATGGGTCTCGGAGTCAATGAGTACACACGCATGAGCGACTTTAAGCGTAGAGTATTAGATTTAGCTGTTAATGAAATTAACGATAAGTCAGATTTAAAAGTTAGCTATGAGCAAGTCAAAAAGGGTAGGACAATCACAGGCTTTAAGTTCAAAGTATTAGCTAAGACAAAACCTGCTACAAAGAAATATGATGTTAAAGAAGATAATAGCGATATGTTCACGATAGAAAATCTATCAGATAAGCAGCTCGGTCGTATCACTCGTAGTCCCAAATTTATTAAAGACTACTCAGATAAAATTAGTCCTACGAGTGCTATCAATAAAGACATGAACGCTTGGTCAGTTCACTTCATGCAAGAGTTAAAGAAAAACGCTACACAGTTCAATAAGCGACCAATTAAAGACTATTTAGACTACTAATCAGGAGAGCAAGATAGAACAGAATTTAATAACTAAGCATGACTTCAAAATATCAAAGCTTGATGCTGAACATATAATTAGAGCTTTTGACTTTGAAAACACACTTAACAACAAGCATTACACGTTTGAATCGAACTACTGGAGAGATTTTCACGATGCTATAGACGTTGAAGATGACAGTAAGCGAGATATAACACTAAGCATCAACTACAACGATTTAATGAGCGTCTATACAGCACTAAAGACAATCACACATCGAGCAAATCAGTATGACGATCAACAAAAAGTTGATACTGATTTGCTATCAAGAATTAACGATACTACAGAGCTATTTACTAACTACTATCAAGATTTTAGAACTAAGCTCAAACTGCATAATTACTAGCAGTTAGTAAAACCTTTAGCTTTTAGTCTTTTATCCCTCTGATAAGAGCGCGGTTACGTAAACCTGTATATATTATCACTTCGTGCTAAGATATACAGGTTTACATAAGCCAGCGTTGGGGAAACCCCAAACCCCAAAAAGCAAAAGGACGAGGTGCAAAAGTGGCTATATTCAGAGCAGAGACAAAACACATTAGTCGCGGAAAAGGACACAATGTTGTCGAAGCAGCAGCATATCGAGCGGGTCAAAAACTGACTGATACTAATGAATTTAATCCCAATGCCGCGACTCATGACTATACTAAAAAACATGGTGTATTAGCATCAGACATTATTTTGCCGACTTCGCTAATCGACCAAAATTTCGAGACTGATAGACAAACGCTTTGGTCAAGTGTCGAACAATCAGAAACAACAACGCGCAGCGTGAAAGGAAGTCGTCTAAAAAAGTCAGCTAGATTAGCTAGAGAGTGGCTTTTATCATTGCCAAGCGAACTATCAGACAATGAGAATGAGCAGCTCACGCGAGAGTTTACGACAAAACTAGTAAATGATTTAGGCGTTATCGCTGATTATTCTATTCATAAGCCTACGCCTTACGATATTAAGCCGAGGAAATTTGCAGGTGACGTCAAGAAGCGAACGCCAGTACCGCCTGATGAGCGAAATATTCACGCACATATCATGTTCACGACTCGCAAAGTAACTTTAGACAAAGATGCTAAGCTCAGCTTCGGTGACAAAGCTGATAGCGAACGCTCAGAATTATGGCGACAAGAACAAAAGCTGTGCAACGGTGGCGACTATATCAAAGAGATACGCGAAATGTGGGCGACTATGATTAACAAGCGACTTGAGCAAAAGAATATATTACCTGTCACTGCCAAATCGTATGCAGATTTAGGTCTCAATATTATACCACAGCATAAACAAGGCAAAGACGCGACTGTCATGTCTCGCTATCACTTCAAGCCGCCAATAGTAGGATTTAACAATGACATCAAACAACACAACGCAATCATTATTAAGTCAGCAACAAATCGCTTTATTACTAGAGAGCAACGAGCGTCAGAGTATGACAATCAAAGACTTAGACAAGCAACTAGTGCAATCAGTCAATCAAGCAAATGGCTATCAAAAGCAAATAGTGTCTTGGAACAACAAATACAAAGCACTTTCGATCAGAAATCAGGAGTTGATAGACTTAGTGAACAGTCAATCAGATTTAATAGACTCGCAGAACGAGCGGATAGCATCACTGCTAGAACGCCAGTAGAGCTTGTAGATAAAGCTATAGAGCAATACAAAGCAGTTGAGATGTATAGCGAAACTAATGGCTATACAGAACGACAATTAGACATAATTGATAGGCTTGGAGACATTTTAGGGACAGAAGGCCGCTATGTGACTGCTCGCAAAGTTAGAATTGAACTCGAAAAACCAGAAAACATATACTATGTGAACTTGTTAGTAGAACCAATAGCAGAGCAACGAGAATATGAACACAATAAAACGCTAAAAAATGCGTCAGATAGCGTTGAAAATGTAAAACAGTACGATAGTAGCTTAGATATCTCTAAGACAGCAGAGAGCGCTATAGAAACGTCTGCTAGACGTACAAATAGATTTAGACCTTAATCCCCTTAATTCCTTTTGTTATCTATGCTCATTAGTCAAATTTTGATTAGTGAGCTTTTTTTTGAATCAAAAATTCTTTTTCTTTTTTTAGTTATCCACAACCAAAAAGGTTTTTAATGTTTTTAAAGCTTTTAAAAGCTTTTAAGTGCCCTGTAAGCCTTTGATATAGGCGCTTTCAGACCCTATATGACGACGTTTATCGACCTATATGACGACGTTTATCGACCTATATGACGACGTTTATCGACCTATATGACGACGTTTATCGAGTATATAAAGACAAATTTATATGTTGCATATAAAGACAAGTTTATATAGAATCTTTTTAAGTTAAGCAATCAACCAAGGTGAGCATTATGAAAAATTTGAATAATACAAAGGAAGTAGATATGAACTTGGTTGTTAAAACACACAGATTAAACACTGCTTTACAGAATTTATCGCTATCTGAAATTCGCTTAATACAGATAGCTATTGTAGATAGCAGAGAAAAACAGCTCGGACTCAATGCTGAGCAGTATTTACATATAAGTGCATCACGATATGCAAAGCAATTTAACGTTGAGATGCATACAGCTTACGAAGTTCTTCAAAAAGCTGAAAAAACGTTGTTTGAACGTCGTTTTACATTCTTAAATGAACGTCACAATGAAGTTAAAAGCAGATGGATTAGTCAAGTTGAATATATTAAGGGAGAAGGTGAGATAGCAATCATACTTACTCCTGCGGTTGTTAATGAAATAACGCGTATAGATGGTATTGAGCAGTTTTTTAGTCAATATGCAGTAGAAGCTACAGCAAGCTTTAGCAGCGTGTATTCNGTGCGTNTNTATGANCTANTGGTNCANTGGANGACTGCTAAGAAAACNCCNNTATTTGAGCTTGAAACATTTAGANGTCAAATGGGTCTCGGAGTCAATGAGTACACACGCATGAGCGACTTTAAGCGTAGAGTATTAGATTTAGCTGTTAATGAAATTAACGATAAGTCAGATTTAAAAGTTAGCTATGAGCAAGTNAAAAAGGGTAGNACNATNACAGGCTTTAAGTTCAAAGTATTAGCTAAGNCAAAACCTGCTACAAAGANATATGATNTTAAAGAAGATAATAGCGANATGTTNACNATNGANAATCTNNCAGATAAGCAGCTNGGTCGTATNACTCGNAGTCCNAAATTNNNTNAAGACTACNCNGATANANTNAGTCCNANNAGTGNNNTNAANAAAGACATGAACGCTTGGTCAGTTCACTTNNTGCAAGAGTTAAAGAAANANGCTACACAGTTCAATAAGCGNCCAATTNNNGANTATTTAGACTACTAATCAGGAGAGCAANATNGAACANAATTTAATAACTAAGCATGACTTCAAAATATCAAAGCTTGATGCTGAACATATAATTAGAGCTTTTGACTTTGAAAACACACTTAACAACAAGCATTACACGTTTGAATCGAACTACTGGAGAGATTTTCACGATGCTATAGACGTTGAAGATGACAGTAAGCGAGATATAACACTAAGCATCAACTACAACGATTTAATGAGCGTCTATACAGCACTAAAGACAATCACACATCGAGCAAATCAGTATGACGATCAACAAAAAGTTGATACTGATTTGCTATCAAGAATTAACGATACTACAGAGCTATTTACTAACTACTATCAAGATTTTAGAACTAAGCTCAAACTGCATAATTACTAGCAGTTAGTAAAACCTTTAGCTTTTAGTCTTTTATCCCTCTGATAAGAGCGCGGTTACGTAAACCTGTATATATTATCACTTCGTGCTAAGATATACAGGTTTACATAAGCCAGCGTTGGGGAAACCCCAAACCCCAAAAAGCAAAAGGACGAGGTGCAAAAGTGGCTATATTCAGAGCAGAGACAAAACACATTAGTCGCGGAAAAGGACACAATGTTGTCGAAGCAGCAGCATATCGAGCGGGTCAAAAACTGACTGATACTAATGAATTTAATCCCAATGCCGCGACTCATGACTATACTAAAAAACATGGTGTATTAGCATCAGACATTATTTTGCCGACTTCGCTAATCGACCAAAATTTCGAGACTGATAGACAAACGCTTTGGTCAAGTGTCGAACAATCAGAAACAACAACGCGCAGCGTGAAAGGAAGTCGTCTAAAAAAGTCAGCTAGATTAGCTAGAGAGTGGCTTTTATCATTGCCAAGCGAACTATCAGACAATGAGAATGAGCAGCTCACGCGAGAGTTTACGACAAAACTAGTAAATGATTTAGGCGTTATCGCTGATTATTCTATTCATAAGCCTACGCCTTACGATATTAAGCCGAGGAAATTTGCAGGTGACGTCAAGAAGCGAACGCCAGTACCGCCTGATGAGCGAAATATTCACGCACATATCATGTTCACGACTCGCAAAGTAACTTTAGACAAAGATGCTAAGCTCAGCTTCGGTGACAAAGCTGATAGCGAACGCTCAGAATTATGGCGACAAGAACAAAAGCTGTGCAACGGTGGCGACTATATCAAAGAGATACGCGAAATGTGGGCGACTATGATTAACAAGCGACTTGAGCAAAAGAATATATTACCTGTCACTGCCAAATCGTATGCAGATTTAGGTCTCAATATTATACCACAGCATAAACAAGGCAAAGACGCGACTGTCATGTCTCGCTATCACTTCAAGCCGCCAATAGTAGGATTTAACAATGACATCAAACAACACAACGCAATCATTATTAAGTCAGCAACAAATCGCTTTATTACTAGAGAGCAACGAGCGTCAGAGTATGACAATCAAAGACTTAGACAAGCAACTAGTGCAATCAGTCAATCAAGCAAATGGCTATCAAAAGCAAATAGTGTCTTGGAACAACAAATACAAAGCACTTTCGATCAGAAATCAGGAGTTGATAGACTTAGTGAACAGTCAATCAGATTTAATAGACTCGCAGAACGAGCGGATAGCATCACTGCTAGAACGCCAGTAGAGCTTGTAGATAAAGCTATAGAGCAATACAAAGCAGTTGAGATGTATAGCGAAACTAATGGCTATACAGAACGACAATTAGACATAATTGATAGGCTTGGAGACATTTTAGGGACAGAAGGCCGCTATGTGACTGCTCGCAAAGTTAGAATTGAACTCGAAAAACCAGAAAACATATACTATGTGAACTTGTTAGTAGAACCAATAGCAGAGCAACGAGAATATGAACACAATAAAACGCTAAAAAATGCGTCAGATAGCGTTGAAAATGTAAAACAGTACGATAGTAGCTTAGATATCTCTAAGACAGCAGAGAGCGCTATAGAAACGTCTGCTAGACGTACAAATAGATTTAGACCTTAATCCCCTTAATTCCTTTTGTTATCTATGCTCATTAGTCAAATTTTGATTAGTGAGCTTTTTTTTGAATCAAAAATTCTTTTTCTTTTTTTAGTTATCCACAACCAAAAAGGTTTTTAATGTTTTTAAAGCTTTTAAAAGCTTTTAAGTGCCCTGTAAGCCTTTGATATAGGCGCTTTCAGACCCTATATGACGACGTTTATCGACCTATATGACGACGTTTATCGACCTATATGACGACGTTTATCGACCTATATGACGACGTTTATCGAGTATATAAAGACAAATTTATATGTTGCATATAAAGACAAGTTTATATAGAATCTTTTTAAGTTAAGCAATCAACCAAGGTGAGCATTATGAAAAATTTGAATAATACAAAGGAAGTAGATATGAACTTGGTTGTTAAAACACACAGATTAAACACTGCTTTACAGAATTTATCGCTATCTGAAATTCGCTTAATACAGATAGCTATTGTAGATAGCAGAGAAAAACAGCTCGGACTCAATGCTGAGCAGTATTTACATATAAGTGCATCACGATATGCAAAGCAATTTAACGTTGAGATGCATACAGCTTACGAAGTTCTTCAAAAAGCTGAAAAAACGTTGTTTGAACGTCGTTTTACATTCTTAAATGAACGTCACAATGAAGTTAAAAGCAGATGGATTAGTCAAGTTGAATATATTAAGGGAGAAGGTGAGATAGCAATCATACTTACTCCTGCGGTTGTTAATGAAATAACGCGTATAGATGGTATTGAGCAGTTTTTTAGTCAATATGCAGTAGAAGCTACAGCAAGCTTTAGCAGCGTGTATTCAGTGCGTCTCTATGAACTATTGGTACAGTGGAGGACTGCTAAGAAAACGCCAGTATTTGAGCTTGAAACATTTAGAGGTCAAATGGGTCTCGGAGTCAATGAGTACACACGCATGAGCGACTTTAAGCGTAGAGTATTAGATTTAGCTGTTAATGAAATTAACGATAAGTCAGATTTAAAAGTTAGCTATGAGCAAGTCAAAAAGGGTAGGACAATCACAGGCTTTAAGTTCAAAGTATTAGCTAAGACAAAACCTGCTACAAAGAAATATGATGTTAAAGAAGATAATAGCGATATGTTCACGATAGAAAATCTATCAGATAAGCAGCTCGGTCGTATCACTCGTAGTCCCAAATTTATTAAAGACTACTCAGATAAAATTAGTCCTACGAGTGCTATCAATAAAGACATGAACGCTTGGTCAGTTCACTTCATGCAAGAGTTAAAGAAAAACGCTACACAGTTCAATAAGCGACCAATTAAAGACTATTTAGACTACTAATCAGGAGAGCAAGATAGAACAGAATTTAATAACTAAGCATGACTTCAAAATATCAAAGCTTGATGCTGAACATATAATTAGAGCTTTTGACTTTGAAAACACACTTAACAACAAGCATTACACGTTTGAATCGAACTACTGGAGAGATTTTCACGATGCTATAGACGTTGAAGATGACAGTAAGCGAGATATAACACTAAGCATCAACTACAACGATTTAATGAGCGTCTATACAGCACTAAAGACAATCACACATCGAGCAAATCAGTATGACGATCAACAAAAAGTTGATACTGATTTGCTATCAAGAATTAACGATACTACAGAGCTATTTACTAACTACTATCAAGATTTTAGAACTAAGCTCAAACTGCATAATTACTAGCAGTTAGTAAAACCTTTAGCTTTTAGTCTTTTATCCCTCTGATAAGAGCGCGGTTACGTAAACCTGTATATATTATCACTTCGTGCTAAGATATACAGGTTTACATAAGCCAGCGTTGGGGAAACCCCAAACCCCAAAAAGCAAAAGGACGAGGTGCAAAAGTGGCTATATTCAGAGCAGAGACAAAACACATTAGTCGCGGAAAAGGACACAATGTTGTCGAAGCAGCAGCATATCGAGCGGGTCAAAAACTGACTGATACTAATGAATTTAATCCCAATGCCGCGACTCATGACTATACTAAAAAACATGGTGTATTAGCATCAGACATTATTTTGCCGACTTCGCTAATCGACCAAAATTTCGAGACTGATAGACAAACGCTTTGGTCAAGTGTCGAACAATCAGAAACAACAACGCGCAGCGTGAAAGGAAGTCGTCTAAAAAAGTCAGCTAGATTAGCTAGAGAGTGGCTTTTATCATTGCCAAGCGAACTATCAGACAATGAGAATGAGCAGCTCACGCGAGAGTTTACGACAAAACTAGTAAATGATTTAGGCGTTATCGCTGATTATTCTATTCATAAGCCTACGCCTTACGATATTAAGCCGAGGAAATTTGCAGGTGACGTCAAGAAGCGAACGCCAGTACCGCCTGATGAGCGAAATATTCACGCACATATCATGTTCACGACTCGCAAAGTAACTTTAGACAAAGATGCTAAGCTCAGCTTCGGTGACAAAGCTGATAGCGAACGCTCAGAATTATGGCGACAAGAACAAAAGCTGTGCAACGGTGGCGACTATATCAAAGAGATACGCGAAATGTGGGCGACTATGATTAACAAGCGACTTGAGCAAAAGAATATATTACCTGTCACTGCCAAATCGTATGCAGATTTAGGTCTCAATATTATACCACAGCATAAACAAGGCAAAGACGCGACTGTCATGTCTCGCTATCACTTCAAGCCGCCAATAGTAGGATTTAACAATGACATCAAACAACACAACGCAATCATTATTAAGTCAGCAACAAATCGCTTTATTACTAGAGAGCAACGAGCGTCAGAGTATGACAATCAAAGACTTAGACAAGCAACTAGTGCAATCAGTCAATCAAGCAAATGGCTATCAAAAGCAAATAGTGTCTTGGAACAACAAATACAAAGCACTTTCGATCAGAAATCAGGAGTTGATAGACTTAGTGAACAGTCAATCAGATTTAATAGACTCGCAGAACGAGCGGATAGCATCACTGCTAGAACGCCAGTAGAGCTTGTAGATAAAGCTATAGAGCAATACAAAGCAGTTGAGATGTATAGCGAAACTAATGGCTATACAGAACGACAATTAGACATAATTGATAGGCTTGGAGACATTTTAGGGACAGAAGGCCGCTATGTGACTGCTCGCAAAGTTAGAATTGAACTCGAAAAACCAGAAAACATATACTATGTGAACTTGTTAGTAGAACCAATAGCAGAGCAACGAGAATATGAACACAATAAAACGCTAAAAAATGCGTCAGATAGCGTTGAAAATGTAAAACAGTACGATAGTAGCTTAGATATCTCTAAGACAGCAGAGAGCGCTATAGAAACGTCTGCTAGACGTACAAATAGATTTAGACCTTAATCCCCTTAATTCCTTTTGTTATCTATGCTCATTAGTCAAATTTTGATTAGTGAGCTTTTTTTTGAATCAAAAATTCTTTTTCTTTTTTTAGTTATCCACAACCAAAAAGGTTTTTAATGTTTTTAAAGCTTTTAAAAGCTTTTAAGTGCCCTGTAAGCCTTTGATATAGGCGCTTTCAGACCCTATATGACGACGTTTATCGACCTATATGACGACGTTTATCGACCTATATGACGACGTTTATCGACCTATATGACGACGTTTATCGAGTATATAAAGACAAATTTATATGTTGCATATAAAGACAAGTTTATATAGAATCTTTTTAAGTTAAGCAATCAACCAAGGTGAGCATTATGAAAAATTTGAATAATACAAAGGAAGTAGATATGAACTTGGTTGTTAAAACACACAGATTAAACACTGCTTTACAGAATTTATCGCTATCTGAAATTCGCTTAATACAGATAGCTATTGTAGATAGCAGAGAAAAACAGCTCGGACTCAATGCTGAGCAGTATTTACATATAAGTGCATCACGATATGCAAAGCAATTTAACGTTGAGATGCATACAGCTTACGAAGTTCTTCAAAAAGCTGAAAAAACGTTGTTTGAACGTCGTTTTACATTCTTAAATGAACGTCACAATGAAGTTAAAAGCAGATGGATTAGTCAAGTTGAATATATTAAGGGAGAAGGTGAGATAGCAATCATACTTACTCCTGCGGTTGTTAATGAAATAACGCGTATAGATGGTATTGAGCAGTTTTTTAGTCAATATGCAGTAGAAGCTACAGCAAGCTTTAGCAGCGTGTATTCCGTGCGTTTATATGAGCTACTGGTGCAATGGAAGACTGCTAAGAAAACACCTATATTTGAGCTTGAAACATTTAGAAGTCAAATGGGTCTCGGAGTCAATGAGTACACACGCATGAGCGACTTTAAGCGTAGAGTATTAGATTTAGCTGTTAATGAAATTAACGATAAGTCAGATTTAAAAGTTAGCTATGAGCAAGTTAAAAAGGGTAGAACGATTACAGGCTTTAAGTTCAAAGTATTAGCTAAGCCAAAACCTGCTACAAAGACATATGATATTAAAGAAGATAATAGCGACATGTTTACTATTGATAATCTCACAGATAAGCAGCTTGGTCGTATTACTCGCAGTCCGAAATTCTGTCAAGACTACGCTGATAGAGTCAGTCCGAGCAGTGACGTAAACAAAGACATGAACGCTTGGTCAGTTCACTTTGTGCAAGAGTTAAAGAAAGATGCTACACAGTTCAATAAGCGCCCAATTCGTGAATATTTAGACTACTAATCAGGAGAGCAAAATGGAACAAAATTTAATAACTAAGCATGACTTCAAAATATCAAAGCTTGATGCTGAACATATAATTAGAGCTTTTGACTTTGAAAACACACTTAACAACAAGCATTACACGTTTGAATCGAACTACTGGAGAGATTTTCACGATGCTATAGACGTTGAAGATGACAGTAAGCGAGATATAACACTAAGCATCAACTACAACGATTTAATGAGCGTCTATACAGCACTAAAGACAATCACACATCGAGCAAATCAGTATGACGATCAACAAAAAGTTGATACTGATTTGCTATCAAGAATTAACGATACTACAGAGCTATTTACTAACTACTATCAAGATTTTAGAACTAAGCTCAAACTGCATAATTACTAGCAGTTAGTAAAACCTTTAGCTTTTAGTCTTTTATCCCTCTGATAAGAGCGCGGTTACGTAAACCTGTATATATTATCACTTCGTGCTAAGATATACAGGTTTACATAAGCCAGCGTTGGGGAAACCCCAAACCCCAAAAAGCAAAAGGACGAGGTGCAAAAGTGGCTATATTCAGAGCAGAGACAAAACACATTAGTCGCGGAAAAGGACACAATGTTGTCGAAGCAGCAGCATATCGAGCGGGTCAAAAACTGACTGATACTAATGAATTTAATCCCAATGCCGCGACTCATGACTATACTAAAAAACATGGTGTATTAGCATCAGACATTATTTTGCCGACTTCGCTAATCGACCAAAATTTCGAGATTGATAGACAAACGCTTTGGTCAAGTGTCGAACAATCAGAAACAACAACGCGCAGCGTGAAAGGAAGTCGTCTAAAAAAGTCAGCTAGATTAGCTAGAGAGTGGCTTTTATCATTGCCAAGCGAACTATCAGACAATGAGAATGAGCAGCTCACGCGAGAGTTTACGACAAAACTAGTAAATGATTTAGGCGTTATCGCTGATTATTCTATTCATAAGCCTACGCCTTACGATATTAAGCCGAGGAAATTTGCAGGTGACGTCAAGAAGCGAACGCCAGTACCGCCTGATGAGCGAAATATTCACGCACATATCATGTTCACGACTCGCAAAGTAACTTTAGACAAAGATGCTAAGCTCAGCTTCGGTGACAAAGCTGATAGCGAACGCTCAGAATTATGGCGACAAGAACAAAAGCTGTGCAACGGTGGCGACTATATCAAAGAGATACGCGAAATGTGGGCGACTATGATTAACAAGCGACTTGAGCAAAAGAATATATTACCTGTCACTGCCAAATCGTATGCAGATTTAGGTCTCAATATTATACCACAGCATAAACAAGGCAAAGACGCGACTGTCATGTCTCGCTATCACTTCAAGCCGCCAATAGTAGGATTTAACAATGACATCAAACAACACAACGCAATCATTATTAAGTCAGCAACAAATCGCTTTATTACTAGAGAGCAACGAGCGTCAGAGTATGACAATCAAAGACTTAGACAAGCAACTAGTGCAATCAGTCAATCAAGCAAATGGCTATCGAAAGCAAATAGTGTCTTGGAACAACAAATACAAAGCACTTTCGATCAGAAATCAGGAGTTGATAGACTTAGTGAACAGTCAATCAGATTTAATAGACTCGCAGAACGAGCGGATAGCATCACTGCTAGAACGCCAGTAGAGCTTGTAGATAAAGCTATAGAGCAATACAAAGCAGTTGAGATGTATAGCGAAACTAATGGCTATACAGAACGACAATTAGACATAATTGATAGGCTTGGAGACATTTTAGGGACAGAAGGCCGCTATGTGACTGCTCGCAAAGTTAGAATTGAACTCGAAAAACCAGAAAACATATACTATGTGAACTTGTTAGTAGAACCAATAGCAGAGCAACGAGAATATGAACACAATAAAACGCTACAGAATGCGTCAGATAGCGTTGAAAATGTAAAACAGTACGATAGTAGCTTAGATATCTCTAAGACAGCAGAGAGCGCTATAGAAACGTCTGCTAGACGTACAAATAGATTTAGACCTTAATCCCCTTAATTCCTTTTGTTATCTATGCTCATTAGTCAAATTTTGATTAATGAGCTTTTTTTTGAATCAAAAATTCTTTTTCTTTTTTTAGTTATCCACAACCAAAAAGGTTTTTAATGTTTTTAAAGCTTTTAAAAGCTTTTAAGTGCCCTGTAAGCCTTTAATATAGTGGCTTTCAGACCCTATATGACGACGTTTATCGACCTATATGACGACGTTTATCGACCTATATGACGACGTTTATCGACCTATATGACGACGTTTATCGAGTATATAAAGACAAATTTATATGTTGCATATAAAGACAAGTTTATATAGAGTCTTTTTAAGTTAAGCAATCAACCAAGGTGAGCATTATGAAAAATTTGAATAATACAAAGGAAGTAGATATGAACTTGGTTGTTAAAACACACAGATTAAACACTGCTTTACAGAATTTATCGCTATCTGAAATTCGCTTAATACAGATAGCTATTGTAGATAGCAGAGAAAAACAGCTCGGACTCAATGCTGAGCAGTATTTACATATAAGTGCATCACGATATGCAAAGCAATTTAACGTTGAGATGCATACAGCTTACGAAGTTCTTCAACAAGCTGAAAAAACGTTGTTTGAACGTCGTTTTACATTCTTAAATGAACGTCATAATGAAGTTAAGAGTCGCTGGATTAGTCAAGTCGAATATATTAAAGGTCAAGGTGAGATTGCAATTATACTTACTCCCGCTGTTGTGAATGAAATTACTAGAATTGACGGTATTGAGCAGTTTTTTAGTCAGTATGCAATAGAAGCTACAGCAAGCTTTAACAGCGTGTATTCAGTGCGTCTCTATGAATTATTAGTACAGTGGAAGACTGCTAAAAAAACACCTATATTTGAGCTTGAAACATTTAGAAGCCAGATGGGGCTCGGAGTCAATGAGTACACACGCATGAGCGACTTTAAGCGTAGAGTATTAGATTTAGCTGTTAATGAAATTAACGATAAGTCAGATTTAAAAGTTAGCTATGAGCAAGTTAAAAAGGGTAGAACGATTATAGGCTTTAAGTTCAAAGTATTAGCTAAGCCAAAACCTGCTACAAAGACATATGATATTAAAGAAGATAATAGCGACATGTTTACTATTGATAATCTCACAGATAAGCAGCTTGGTCGTATTACTCGCAGTCCGAAATTCTGTCAAGACTACGCTGATAGAGTCAGTCCGAGCAGTGACGTAAACAAAGACATGAACGCTTGGTCAGTTCACTTTGTGCAAGAGTTAAAGAAAGATGCTACACAGTTCAATAAGCGCCCAATTCGTGAATATTTAGACTACTAATCAGGAGAGCAAAATGGAACAAAATTTAATAACTAAGCATGACTTCAAAATATCAAAGCTTGATGCTGAACATATAATTAGAGCTTTTGACTTTGAAAACACACTTAACAACAAGCATTACACGTTTGAATCGAACTACTGGAGAGATTTTCACGATGCTATAGACGTTGAAGATGACAGTAAGCGAGATATAACACTAAGCATCAACTACAACGATTTAATGAGCGTCTATACAGCACTAAAGACAATCACACATCGAGCAAATCAGTATGACGATCAACAAAAAGTTGATACTGATTTGCTATCAAGAATTAACGATACTACAGAGCTATTTACTAACTACTATCAAGATTTTAGAACTAAGCTCAAACTGCATAATTACTAGCAGTTAGTAAAACCTTTAGCTTTTAGTCTTTTATCCCTCTGATAAGAGCGCGGTTACGTAAACCTGTATATATTATCACTTCGTGCTAAGATATACAGGTTTACATAAGCCAGCGTTGGGGAAACCCCAAACCCCAAAAAGCAAAAGGACGAGGTGCAAAAGTGGCTATATTCAGAGCAGAGACAAAACACATTAGTCGCGGAAAAGGACACAATGTTGTCGAAGCAGCAGCATATCGAGCGGGTCAAAAACTGACTGATACTAATGAATTTAATCCCAATGCCGCGACTCATGACTATACTAAAAAACATGGTGTATTAGCATCAGACATTATTTTGCCGACTTCGCTAATCGACCAAAATTTCGAGATTGATAGACAAACGCTTTGGTCAAGTGTCGAACAATCAGAAACAACAACGCGCAGCGTGAAAGGAAGTCGTCTAAAAAAGTCAGCTAGATTAGCTAGAGAGTGGCTTTTATCATTGCCAAGCGAACTATCAGACAATGAGAATGAGCAGCTCACGCGAGAGTTTACGACAAAACTAGTAAATGATTTAGGCGTTATCGCTGATTATTCTATTCATAAGCCTACGCCTTACGATATTAAGCCGAGGAAATTTGCAGGTGACGTCAAGAAGCGAACGCCAGTACCGCCTGATGAGCGAAATATTCACGCACATATCATGTTCACGACTCGCAAAGTAACTTTAGACAAAGATGCTAAGCTCAGCTTCGGTGACAAAGCTGATAGCGAACGCTCAGAATTATGGCGACAAGAACAAAAGCTGTGCAACGGTGGCGACTATATCAAAGAGATACGCGAAATGTGGGCGACTATGATTAACAAGCGACTTGAGCAAAAGAATATATTACCTGTCACTGCCAAATCGTATGCAGATTTAGGTCTCAATATTATACCACAGCATAAACAAGGCAAAGACGCGACTGTCATGTCTCGCTATCACTTCAAGCCGCCAATAGTAGGATTTAACAATGACATCAAACAACACAACGCAATCATTATTAAGTCAGCAACAAATCGCTTTATTACTAGAGAGCAACGAGCGTCAGAGTATGACAATCAAAGACTTAGACAAGCAACTAGTGCAATCAGTCAATCAAGCAAATGGCTATCGAAAGCAAATAGTGTCTTGGAACAACAAATACAAAGCACTTTCGATCAGAAATCAGGAGTTGATAGACTTAGTGAACAGTCAATCAGATTTAATAGACTCGCAGAACGAGCGGATAGCATCACTGCTAGAACGCCAGTAGAGCTTGTAGATAAAGCTATAGAGCAATACAAAGCAGTTGAGATGTATAGCGAAACTAATGGCTATACAGAACGACAATTAGACATAATTGATAGGCTTGGAGACATTTTAGGGACAGAAGGCCGCTATGTGACTGCTCGCAAAGTTAGAATTGAACTCGAAAAACCAGAAAACATATACTATGTGAACTTGTTAGTAGAACCAATAGCAGAGCAACGAGAATATGAACACAATAAAACGCTANANAATGCGTCAGATAGCGTTGAAAATGTAAAACAGTACGATAGTAGCTTAGATATCTCTAAGACAGCAGAGAGCGCTATAGAAACGTCTGCTAGACGTACAAATAGATTTAGACCTTAATCCCCTTAATTCCTTTTGTTATCTATGCTCATTAGTCAAATTTTGATTANTGAGCTTTTTTTTGAATCAAAAATTCTTTTTCTTTTTTTAGTTATCCACAACCAAAAAGGTTTTTAATGTTTTTAAAGCTTTTAAAAGCTTTTAAGTGCCCTGTAAGCCTTTNATATAGNNGCTTTCAGACCCTATATGACGACGTTTATCGACCTATATGACGACGTTTATCGACCTATATGACGACGTTTATCGACCTATATGACGACGTTTATCGAGTATATAAAGACAAATTTATATGTTGCATATAAAGACAAGTTTATATAGAATCTTTTTAAGTTAAGCAATCAACCAAGGTGAGCATTATGAAAAATTTGAATAATACAAAGGAAGTAGATATGAACTTGGTTGTTAAAACACACAGATTAAACACTGCTTTACAGAATTTATCGCTATCTGAAATTCGCTTAATACAGATAGCTATTGTAGATAGCAGAGAAAAACAGCTCGGACTCAATGCTGAGCAGTATTTACATATAAGTGCATCACGATATGCAAAGCAATTTAACGTTGAGATGCATACAGCTTACGAAGTTCTTCAAAAAGCTGAAAAAACGTTGTTTGAACGTCGTTTTACATTCTTAAATGAACGTCACAATGAAGTTAAAAGCAGATGGATTAGTCAAGTTGAATATATTAAGGGAGAAGGTGAGATAGCAATCATACTTACTCCTGCGGTTGTTAATGAAATAACGCGTATAGATGGTATTGAGCAGTTTTTTAGTCAATATGCAGTAGAAGCTACAGCAAGCTTTAGCAGCGTGTATTCNGTGCGTNTNTATGANCTANTGGTNCANTGGAAGACTGCTAAGAAAACACCTATATTTGAGCTTGAAACATTTAGAAGTCAAATGGGTCTCGGAGTCAATGAGTACACACGCATGAGCGACTTTAAGCGTAGAGTATTAGATTTAGCTGTTAATGAAATTAACGATAAGTCAGATTTAAAAGTTAGCTATGAGCAAGTTAAAAAGGGTAGAACGATTACAGGCTTTAAGTTCAAAGTATTAGCTAAGCCAAAACCTGCTACAAAGACATATGATATTAAAGAAGATAATAGCGACATGTTTACTATTGATAATCTCACAGATAAGCAGCTTGGTCGTATTACTCGCAGTCCGAAATTCTGTCAAGACTACGCTGATAGAGTCAGTCCGAGCAGTGACGTAAACAAAGACATGAACGCTTGGTCAGTTCACTTTGTGCAAGAGTTAAAGAAAGATGCTACACAGTTCAATAAGCGCCCAATTCGTGAATATTTAGACTACTAATCAGGAGAGCAAAATGGAACAAAATTTAATAACTAAGCATGACTTCAAAATATCAAAGCTTGATGCTGAACATATAATTAGAGCTTTTGACTTTGAAAACACACTTAACAACAAGCATTACACGTTTGAATCGAACTACTGGAGAGATTTTCACGATGCTATAGACGTTGAAGATGACAGTAAGCGAGATATAACACTAAGCATCAACTACAACGATTTAATGAGCGTCTATACAGCACTAAAGACAATCACACATCGAGCAAATCAGTATGACGATCAACAAAAAGTTGATACTGATTTGCTATCAAGAATTAACGATACTACAGAGCTATTTACTAACTACTATCAAGATTTTAGAACTAAGCTCAAACTGCATAATTACTAGCAGTTAGTAAAACCTTTAGCTTTTAGTCTTTTATCCCTCTGATAAGAGCGCGGTTACGTAAACCTGTATATATTATCACTTCGTGCTAAGATATACAGGTTTACATAAGCCAGCGTTGGGGAAACCCCAAACCCCAAAAAGCAAAAGGACGAGGTGCAAAAGTGGCTATATTCAGAGCAGAGACAAAACACATTAGTCGCGGAAAAGGACACAATGTTGTCGAAGCAGCAGCATATCGAGCGGGTCAAAAACTGACTGATACTAATGAATTTAATCCCAATGCCGCGACTCATGACTATACTAAAAAACATGGTGTATTAGCATCAGACATTATTTTGCCGACTTCGCTAATCGACCAAAATTTCGAGACTGATAGACAAACGCTTTGGTCAAGTGTCGAACAATCAGAAACAACAACGCGCAGCGTGAAAGGAAGTCGTCTAAAAAAGTCAGCTAGATTAGCTAGAGAGTGGCTTTTATCATTGCCAAGCGAACTATCAGACAATGAGAATGAGCAGCTCACGCGAGAGTTTACGACAAAACTAGTAAATGATTTAGGCGTTATCGCTGATTATTCTATTCATAAGCCTACGCCTTACGATATTAAGCCGAGGAAATTTGCAGGTGACGTCAAGAAGCGAACGCCAGTACCGCCTGATGAGCGAAATATTCACGCACATATCATGTTCACGACTCGCAAAGTAACTTTAGACAAAGATGCTAAGCTCAGCTTCGGTGACAAAGCTGATAGCGAACGCTCAGAATTATGGCGACAAGAACAAAAGCTGTGCAACGGTGGCGACTATATCAAAGAGATACGCGAAATGTGGGCGACTATGATTAACAAGCGACTTGAGCAAAAGAATATATTACCTGTCACTGCCAAATCGTATGCAGATTTAGGTCTCAATATTATACCACAGCATAAACAAGGCAAAGACGCGACTGTCATGTCTCGCTATCACTTCAAGCCGCCAATAGTAGGATTTAACAATGACATCAAACAACACAACGCAATCATTATTAAGTCAGCAACAAATCGCTTTATTACTAGAGAGCAACGAGCGTCAGAGTATGACAATCAAAGACTTAGACAAGCAACTAGTGCAATCAGTCAATCAAGCAAATGGCTATCAAAAGCAAATAGTGTCTTGGAACAACAAATACAAAGCACTTTCGATCAGAAATCAGGAGTTGATAGACTTAGTGAACAGTCAATCAGATTTAATAGACTCGCAGAACGAGCGGATAGCATCACTGCTAGAACGCCAGTAGAGCTTGTAGATAAAGCTATAGAGCAATACAAAGCAGTTGAGATGTATAGCGAAACTAATGGCTATACAGAACGACAATTAGACATAATTGATAGGCTTGGAGACATTTTAGGGACAGAAGGCCGCTATGTGACTGCTCGCAAAGTTAGAATTGAACTCGAAAAACCAGAAAACATATACTATGTGAACTTGTTAGTAGAACCAATAGCAGAGCAACGAGAATATGAACACAATAAAACGCTAAAAAATGCGTCAGATAGCGTTGAAAATGTAAAACAGTACGATAGTAGCTTAGATATCTCTAAGACAGCAGAGAGCGCTATAGAAACGTCTGCTAGACGTACAAATAGATTTAGACCTTAATCCCCTTAATTCCTTTTGTTATCTATGCTCATTAGTCAAATTTTGATTAGTGAGCTTTTTTTTGAATCAAAAATTCTTTTTCTTTTTTTAGTTATCCACAACCAAAAAGGTTTTTAATGTTTTTAAAGCTTTTAAAAGCTTTTAAGTGCCCTGTAAGCCTTTGATATAGGCGCTTTCAGACCCTATATGACGACGTTTATCGAGTATATAAAGACAAATTTATATGTTGCATATAAAGACAAGTTTATATAGAATCTTTTTAAGTTAAGCAATCAACCAAGGTGAGCATTATGAAAAATTTGAATAATACAAAGGAAGTAGATATGAACTTGGTTGTTAAAACACACAGATTAAACACTGCTTTACAGAATTTATCGCTATCTGAAATTCGCTTAATACAGATAGCTATTGTAGATAGCAGAGAAAAACAGCTCGGACTCAATGCTGAGCAGTATTTACATATAAGTGCATCACGATATGCAAAGCA
>FUFK010047161.1_pt1 | contig 20252 bp, 28 predicted proteins | sample 1021851 | NCBI WGS metagenome assembly FUFK01 (sample SAMEA51879418, study PRJEB19060) | metagenome
AAAAACTTATTTTTACTTTTTTCTGATGTTACATTAAAACAAAGTTCTTCATAGATTACGGAATGAAGTATGTTTCTAGATTCGTCAGTAGGTATTACAGGGTCAAGTTCGTAATCTTTTAATTTTTGGACATAGAAGTCTTCTTCCATAGTGAATTTAGTTGCAAGAAGAGCTGGTTTTTTATACTCATCATTAGTTATGTGCTGAGCTGTAGATTCTGCAATATGGATAGATGGTATCGATATATTTTGTATCATTTCATCAAATACTTTGTGCATTGTATTAGTACACAATGCAAGAACTTCAGCACCTGCGTTTTCTAATGTTTTTGCTTCTTTATTGAGAATAGAACCTAGCTCTGACCACTTACTATCGTGTTGTAAACTTTCAATGTAAGAAAAATTCACAGAGCTTAAGATGATTTTTGGTGTTGTTAAATCACCAAAATGATTATTTGATAGCTTATTGAGTTGTTCATAATAAATTAATGTAGATGAGTAAGACATCCCACCTATCAATCCAATTGTTTTCATTATTAAAATATTATAGAGTTAAGTCATGGAAGATCTAACATCAATTGGAACAGAATTCCAAGTTAAAGTATGGAAAGAAATTGCCAAAATTCCATACGGAGAAACTAGAACTTATAAAGAATTAGCAATTGCAATAGGTAAACCAAAAAGTTCCAGAGCAGTAGCTAACGCCTGTGGAAAGAATCCTTACCCTCCAACAATACCTTGTCACAGAGTTGTTCGAACAGATGGAAAACTTGGTGGGTACAGTGGCAAGGGTGGAATAAAAACTAAAAAGAAATTACTTGAACAAGAACAGAGATAATTACTTTCTTTTACCTGTTCTATTAGTTCTCCAATCGAGTCGACCTCTGCGTTTTAGCATGTGCTTTTTCTTACGCGCCTGTCGTCTAGCCTCAGTTACTTCTTTATCTGCCATAATTTATATTTGAATAATAATCTAATTAGCACAAAATGTTACATTGATATATGCCCTTATTAGTTCGTAGATACATCCAAGCANTGACAGGCATAACAATGATTGGTATTGGTGTTGCTTTTAACTATATGGCAAATCTGGGTTTAGGTCCGTGGGGTGTACTGCATGACGGAATTTCTAAAACAATAAATATTACCTATGGTCAAGCTGGAATAATGACTTCTTTGATTTCATTACTATTGTGGATACCTCTGAAGCAAAAACCCGGTATTGCAACTATCTTTGATGCTTTTTGGATTGGTTTAACAGCAGACTTTATTATTAATATAATTCCAGATGCTCAATCATTAGTGATTCAAATAATATATCTAATTACCGGAATTACTTTAATAGGTCTTGGGACTGCAATATATGTCGGTGGTGATTTAGGCGCAGGTCCAAGAGACGGTATTATGGTTGGTCTTGAAAAACTTGGATTAAAAATTGGAACTGCGAGAACCCTTCTAGAGTTTGTAGCATTTTCTATTGGATTTCTTTTAGGTGGAAAAATTGGTATTGCATCAATAATAATTGTTTTGTCAATAGGAAGAGTTCTTCAAGTGTTTATGCCATATTTCGATTTACGTAAATAAGCATATTTAATATTTATTTATATTTTTAGACGTGTATGGTGGTATTAGGTAATAAGCCTGTTACCTCAAAAAAAGAGTTCGGGAAACTGGACTCTTTTTTGCATATACAGTAATTTNNGCTTATNAATGTTAAACAAATTNTTACTNTTNTTTGGTTTTTACTACAAGTATGANCGACTNTGGGTCACAAAAAGATTAGAAAAAGTGTTNTGGTTATNANTAATTTATNTAGCATTAAGAAATTTTGTTCTNAACCAAATGTAATATTAAATAATGGAACCAAAGAAAATACTACTTTTAAGTTTTGCTCTTCTCATACCATTATTTTTTGGTCTGTTATATTTGTTNTATTAATTATGGAGAAAAGCTCAAATAACATAGTGCCTCGAATTGGTCTAGGTACCTANAATATGNATTCTGAAGAAGCTGAAGANATGACNTATGCTGCTATTGATTACGGNTACAGACATATAGATACAGCNGCNGTNTACAGAAATGAAGATGGCGTAGGCAGAGCATTAAACANAATATTNACTGATACAGATCTTAACCGAAGTGATATAACNATAACTACAAAACTTTGGCCCGGTGGNTTGNTAAAAGTTGATAGGGTGAAAAATAATGAAGGTACTATCAAGTCANTAGAAAAAAGNNTAAGNAATCTTGACCTAGAATNTGTAGATTTATATTTAATTCACTCNCCACATGCNAAAGGNAAAAGGNTAGANCAGTGGGAAACATTATTATCTCAACAAGAGATGGGNAAAATCAAAAATATTGGTGTATCTAACTGGGGTATTAATCATCTTGAGGAATTAAATGATAAAGGCTATCCACTACCTGCTGCAAATCAGATAGAGCTACACCCTTGGTCCCAAAAGCCAGAACTTGTTTCTTATCTTCAAGACAATGACATTGATATTATTGCATACAGTAGTCTTGTGCCACTATCTACATGGCGTCATAAGGATGGTGAGAATAGTTTAAAAACTGACCAGATGTATAAAGATAGTGAAGATGCAAACTCACCATTTAAAAAATTAGCTGTCAAATATAACGTCAGTGAAGCTCAAATATTACTTAAGTGGGCACTGCAACTTGGTTATGCAATTTTGCCTAAAAGTATACAAATTGATCGAATGAAAGATAATTTTGATTTAACTTTTACTATTGATGAAGTTGACATGGAGCTAATAGAAAATTTAGATAGAGGTGGTAGTGTCACTTGGGAGTACGGAGATCCTTTAGCTATTAAATAGATTTATAAAATTTTAAAGTATTTTAATACTCTAAGAGCAAAAATTACGATCAGTAGAAAGACTACGAATGCAGAAATTAATTGCACTACAGTTACATCAGGTGGTAATTGTACAAATGCATAAGGAATGGCAAAAACACTTATTATCAATATTTGAATAATTATTGAAGAAGACTCATTTTGTTTTGAATCTCCAGATCTACTTAACAAACCTTGAATATACTTTGCTATAGAAGCAAATAAATGTCCCATAAAGCGTTCCTTAATAATATTAAAANTAATATCTTTTATTTATTCTAAATCACAAATCTCTAAATTTATTGATTTTAAATAAATAAGAAAAAACAATAAAGTTAGATTATGAATTTCAAATTTTTACAATGATTTACGTACTTATAATTACAGCATTGATAATTGTTTACTTTACAAATGGTATTTCAAAAATACAAAACAAAGAGTATATAAACAGTTATGAAAATTTCATCTTAAACAATTACAAAATTATTTTTGGAACGATTTTTTTAATATTTTTTATTGCTTTTTGGAAATACAGTTGCTTCTTTATTAATTTTAATTGCTAAAAATACATTTATACTTATTTAAATGAAACGTATCTACACCTTTGGTCATGAACAGGTTGAAAGAAATATAACAGTTGGTGACATATTAGAAAATAAAATAAATAATATAAAAATGACACAAGTTACAGCTGCCAATCAAGAAGAAGCTGAAATAATATCCAACGAAGATATAGACATGATTATTACAGGAAGTGATTGGTATCAGGATGTTAGAAAAGGAGCGCCAAACACATTTATTACAGCAGCTCTTTTTGCTGGAAGGTTTATTACAAATGAAGAAATACTTCGAGGTGCTTTTGATGTAATGATGGCGGGAGCTGATTCAGTACTCACACCAAGAAGTTTTGATGTTGTAGAGATGTTAGCAAAAGAAGGCATGCAGGTACAAGGTCATGTCGGAATGGTTCCTTCAATGGCAACAAAATATGGTGGTATTAGAACTGTAGGTAAAACTGCAGATGAAGCTATAGAGATACTTAAAAATATGAAAAGGCTGGAAGATGCAGGAGCATTTGGTGCAGAAGTAGAGTGTGTAGCTGAAGATGCATTAAATGAAATTAAAAAACACACATCCCTAGTTATAAACTCACTTGGCTCTGGTTCAGGTGGAGATGTAATGTTTTTATTTTTTGAGGATATTTGTGGCGAAACTGCTGGCATTAAAATGCCACGGCATGCAAAATCATGGGGAGATGCTCAAAAAATAAAAGATAAATTAAATGAAGAAAGATCAAAAGCCATAAAAGGTTTTAAAGATGATGTGGATTCAGGAAATTATCCTAATAGCAGTCATACAGTCGATATGCTTCCTGGGGAAAAAGATGTTCTACTTGAAAAATTAGATAGTTTATAAATGAAAAATTGGCAGAAGCTTGCAGTAGGTTTAGGAATTATTGGTATAGGGTACAACTTTTTAATCAGATATGACTCACTACCCTATTATCAATTAATTGCTATTGGAATTGGTTTATATTTTATCTTTAGAAAGTTTAGGAACTAGTACAGGAGTATTCCTTTTATAACGTTGATACTCTTCTAAATGTCCATACCTCTCATCAGCAATTCGTTCGAGTAAATTTACACCACTCATACGGGTTAATAAAATGTACACAAATACTGGTGATATAAGTGTTACGTATTCAATACCATTTAATGTATTCAAAGCAATAACAGCAATGCCAGTCCAAAGTGTTATCTCGCCAAAATAATTAGGATGCCTTGATCTCGCCCAAAGACCTGTATGAATAAAGGATTTACTAGGATTGTTTTCTTTTCTAAACACTCGTTTTTGATAGTCAGATATAGATTCAATAGCAAATCCAGAGAGCCACAGTGCCATACCAACCATTGCTAACACTGGTAGTGTGTCTTCTTCAGGAGATAAGATAGCAATAATTGCTGCGCATGCAGTTAGCGATACCCAGAGTGCTTGTCCCATCCAGTATTGTAAAAACCAGAAAAAATGTCTTTTTGCTTTTTCAAACCGTACATCTTTGCCAACATTTCTGACTCGTCTAAATAAATAGATGCCAAGTCTTAAAGCCCAGACCATAACGTAGAAATAAATTATTGAATCTATCATTGTTTTATTCTCAACAGAAAAATATGCAAGCGATATAGTTGTGATGTAAGTTAAGCTACCAACTAAGTCATAATATTTTTCTGTTTTAAGTAGAAAAGAAGGAATAAAAAATATTACCTGCAGTAGTACAGCGATAATCAAAATAAACGTAAAAGCATTCATCCCTCTTATTTCAATTTCAATATTTTGACCTGCAACATTTATTAAGCCAATGCAAATAAGGAAAAATGTAATTGCAATAATGTTCTTAATCTGTCTACTCATATCCAAATTATATACGTATATTTAGACTTACTTCTTAAACTACTTACGACTTAAAATTATTAATGTATACGATATGGAAGAAAATTACTACTCATCTGAAAATAATCAAAAATTGTATATTAATTACTTTGATGCTTTGTATTTATTAAACATTGTATTTAAAGAAAATAAGAATTATGAATTTATAGACACCTCCCATGTGGAGTCAATCTGGAACTCTATTGAATACAAATATCATAAATTCTGCGTCATAAAAGCATATAAATATGAACTGGGTGGATATGAAGTGCAAATAGGTGACGAATATAAAGGCGTTTGCGATGAATTAATTCCAAAAGAAAATTCAAATATTACATACAATCCACTTTTCTATGAGGGCAATCCAGAATTTAAAAAGTCATATTGGAAAAGAAGAGATAATGCATTAAATGCATTTACAGAAGGTGATGAAAATTTAAATGAACATTATTACATTGCAGGTTTTGCAGAGAAGTTTGATTATGAACAACAAAAGATCCTTGGATTAAATACACCTTACGTTAATTTTGTAATAAATAAGGAAAACGAATAATTTGTGGGAGATACAAGATTTGAACTTGTGACCCCTTGCGTGTCGAGCAAGTGCTCTGCCGGACTGAGCTAATCTCCCGTATTTAGAAATATAGCATCATTTAGTTTTTTTATAAATTGATTATTTCTCTACAGTAATAATTCTTTTACCGAACCTTAGAAATAATCTTTCAACAATTTCAATAAGGAGATTTAACACCCAAAGTCCTACATATATAGCTAAAAAAATTTGAATAAACTGCCACAAAACAAATACAATAATTCCGTACACAAATATCCATGTGATTGTAAATTTTAAGGAATATATAGGTGATTGACTATTCATTAAAACGGAACCTCTTCATATTTTCGTATAAGTGAAACATTGTTATTTTTAGGATTATTCACTGCTCTGTCCACTTTATAAAATTCTATATCATCGTATGTGTAATCTAAAATCTTAGAATAAATCTCTTCACTAGATAAATCAGACAACCACATGTCTCTTTGTTCACTAGTAAGTAGTAATGGAGATCTATTGTGTATCACTTGTAAAGAATCTACAGCTTCTCTTGTGATAATAGAGGTTTCAATATCCCCACTGCTTCTATTCCAATAAAGACCAGCGGCAAAAAGCAAGCTTTGAGAAGTATCAAAAAAATAATATGGTTGTTTGATACCATCTTCTTCTTTCCACTCATACCATCCAGAGATTGGAATTAAGCATCTTGAGTTTTTAAATGCTGAAGTAAATGTTTTTTTCTCAAGTAACGACTCATACCTTGTATTAAACAAAGGCCTAGGATTTGACTGGCTCTTTAACCAGTCTGGAAAATATCCCCAGTTAGCAATTACTAAATTGTTATCAATTATGCACGGAGCTTGATTCTGAGGTGCAACGTTAAAATTTTGTTCGTATTCGATTTCAGAAAAATTATTTACAAACGACAGTTCATCTTTTGCAATATCAATATAGTATCTTCCACACATGTTTTTATTGTAATAATGATAAGTCTATTGTGTCACCATCAGAGAATGTATGATGTTCTTTCTTGAATATAATATGAACATTTTGTTTTCCCAAAACACTTAGTTGATCACCGTCTTTAATAAAGTATGTATCTTTTTCTAAACATAGTAATTTGTACTTACCTCTGTTTAAAACCTTTACAGTATTTGAAATCCAAGAATAAAAAGACTCACCATAGTGTGGAATAACAATTGTGTTTGGTAAATAATTTAAACCAACCCCTTTAATCATTTTCTCTCCCATAATCATCGCACCAGCACTACACCCTGAAATAATTCCTCTCTTTTCTACATCATGTAACGCAGTAGAGAAGTCTGAATTATGTATAGAGTCATATAAGTGATTTGGTGAACCACCGGAAAAAAATACAAAATTTGATTTTTTCATCTTTTCAATGACTGAATCTTGATTTAAATCTTCTCTATTCCGTGCGTCTATATGTGTATGGCTAACATTTAAATTTTTGAAATGTTCTATTGCAAGATTTTCCCAGTATGAAAGTCTTTCATCAGATTCTTTACCAGCAGCTGTAGCAAATGTAAGTACATGTGGAATCACATCTAAGTAATTTAATAGTTTTCTATCAACATCAAGAATAGATGGTAAAAACTCTCCTGAACCTGTAATAGCAATCATAGTTATTGGAGGCGACGACCGGAATCGAACCGGTGTACAAGGTTTTGCAGACCTCTGCGTAGCCACTCCGCCACGTCGCCATGTAGAGCGGAAGACGGGATTTGAACCCGCGGCCTCCACCTTGGCAAGGTGGCGCTCTGCCAGCTGAGCTACTTCCGCGTAACTTTTATATTAATAATAGATTTAAATAATAAAATTAATTTTTTCCTGTTGAACCAAATCCACCTGTTGATCTATCAGAGTTGTCCAGCTCTTCAACTTTTTCAAATGAAATACTTCCTGTAGTAATAGTTACTAGTTGTGCAACTCTTTCATTTTTTGAAACGGTATACACTTGATCTGAATAATTCATTAACGGAACCATTAGCTCACCTGTATATCCTGGATCAATGAGGCCTGGAGCATTAATTGGGGCAACAAGGTTCTTACTGGCTAATCCAGATCTTGGTAAAACAAATCCTCCAACATTTTTTGGTAATTGAATTGCTATACCTAAATTCACAAGTACAACTTTTTGCGGTTCGATAATATACTCTCCGTCTGAATAGAGGTCATAACCGATATCATCTTCATGACTTTTGCTCGGTATTTTGGCAAATTCATTAAGAATCTTTATTTTTATATTAAAATTGTTTTGCAGTGGTACCCTTTCAATGATGAATATTAGAGATTATTTCTTAATAAATAAAACTAAAAAAGTTAATAAAATAAAAATCTTAGACCTTCTAGGTTTTGAAAGCGATACTCTTATTGAAGCTTCCTCCTACTCAGAGGAAGTAACTGAAGTTGTTGAAGAGCTAAATCAAGAAACATTTGAAACATTATTAAACAATACAGAAGAGATATATGTTCAACAAAGCAGTATCGAATCTTACATTGCTAGCACTACTGAACCTACTAATGTTGCTGACCTAACTCCAACTGACACTTTTAACCCATTAAATATAACCGAACAGATACAAAGAGTGTGGTCTGATCTCGAGAGTAGAAGAAAGTGGGTTCTGCCAGCATTTATTTCAATATCAATGGTCTTTGTACTAACAATTGCAACAAATACTTATTTAAACTACAGAAATAGTCAAGAAGCTGTTGTAGAAGAGGCTGTTGTTGTTACAAACAACTCCAATGAATTAGTAGCACTTTTACCTGATTTAATTGAAATATCTACAAATACTTTTTATTCAAAATATGATGTTTCTAATGCAAGTGCAAATCTGCAACAGATTGAATCATCTTTACTTCAGTATCAAAATAATTTAGAAAGTAGAAGTGATATATCGAATATCAATACTGTCAAAGAAAATTTAAACAATATATTTACACTTGTTAACGAACTTGACCTAGTTCTTTCATATAGAATATCAATTTCTGAAGTCTTNATTTATGGCGATCTTCCAACTGAAGAAGATAGTGTAAACATCGAGGAAATAACGAGTAATTTATCCAATATAATTGCACAAAGTAAAGTAAATATAGCCACTTTGCCAGATATTAATGAGTTCGAAAAGCACAAATCTCTTGTAAAGGACGCTGTCACAACAGCAGAAAATTTACATGGTAGGTATTTGGGAGCATTGAGAAATAATGAATACGAGGTAGCACAATCTATATCCCAAGCAATTTTATTAAATAAAGAGACAGAAAGTCGTGCTTTTGAAAATGCTCTACTGGAATTTAAAGAAAAATCACTGCTTAATTACGCAAATTTTAATAATTTACCCTAATTTATAACTCTGCTACTTCTTTTTCAAAGTCAGAAGCATCAGAAAACTCTTTATAAACAGAAGCAAATCGTAAATAAGCAACTTCGTTTGTATCTTTTAAGTATTTAAGAACAGTCTCCCCTACAATTTCAGATTTAATTTTGTTTCCTTGAGTTTTTATTTCATTATGAATGTTATCAACAAGAGTTTTTAACTTTTTGTCATTAATATCTAGGCCACCAAAAGCATTTTCTATACCTTTATATAGCTTTTCATAATTGAATTCTTGTATATCGCCACTTCTTTTTTGTATCATTAAACCAATTTCAGCTTTTTCATACGTAGTGAAGCGTAATTCACACTTAGGGCACTCTCTTCTTCTTCTTATAGAGTTACCTTCATTGTTTTTTCGTGAATCAACTACATTAGTTTCTTCTTTATTGCAGTAAGGACATACCATATATAGTGTCATTATAGTTACCTCTAAATCTTGTATCAAATATTTACGGGTAATATCAGTATTTGATCTTCAATAAGTAATGAATTATCTAAATTATTCATCTTTTTAATCAAATAAATAAATTCTTGATGATTTTTATTTGTAAATTTATGCGAAATACCCCATAGTGTGTCTCCTTTTTGTATTTTATATTCAACAGTTGGTGTATTTTGATATTGATATTGATCGTTAATTGGTTTTTTAACAAAAAATATCATTAAGCTACTAAAAAAATACAGGTATATTATTAATTTGATTTTTAACTTCATAAGACAATTGTAGAAATTGAGTACGACAAAAAATTTATTCGAACATTTGTTCTAAATTATGATATAATTTACTTATATGAACAAACAATCAGAGATTCTAGAGTACATTAATCATAAAATAACTACTGAAGGCTACTCCCCTTCAGTTAGAGAGATAGCAAAAGCTGTAAACCTTAAGTCAACAAGTTCAGTACAGTACCACTTAGATAATTTGATTAAGAAAGGTTTACTATCTAAAAAAGCGAACTTATCAAGATCGTTATCAAATAATCAAAAACTAAATAAATTTATGTCAGTACCAGTTATCGGTGAAATTTCTGCAGGTACTCCCCTTCTGGCTGAGGAAAATAAAATTGGAGAGATTCCAATTGTTGAAGAGAAATATAATAAGGACCTCTTTGCGTTGAAAGTTAATGGTGATTCCATGATTGATGCAGGTATACATGATGAAGATATTGTTGTAGTTGATAAAAACATTGAACCAAAAAATGGAGATATCGGAGCTTTTATGATTAATGACACAGAAGCAACTGTTAAATATCTAGATACAATTTCTGGTAAAAAATATTTAATCCCAGCAAATAAAAATTACGAAAATTTTGAAGTTAACGAAAATATACAACCAATTGGGAAAGTTGTCAGTTTATTTAGAGATATATAACTTCTCCTGATAAATATAAATTATCATTTTCAAATCTAAGATTTAAATCACCACCCGGGTACATAACGTAAGAATTATTATCAATTTGATCTGTTTTATTTAGATAGTTAAACATGCAAAGTGCACCTGATCCACAGGCATCTGTCTCACCTACTCCTCGCTCGAATACTCTGGCTTTAATATAGTTTCTACTAACTATTTGATATATTTCAACATTTACACCTTCTGGGAATATGTTTTCATTAACTACTTCTGAATTCAAATTTTCTAAATCTAATCCATCAACGTCTTCTACTTCGATCATAAAATGAGGATTGCCAACTGAAGATTTTACACCTTCGAATGAATTTACATTAATCTTTTCTTCTTCATAAGTAGGAATAGGTGTTGACACTTCAACTATATTTTCATCTACATATACTTCTAAATCCCCAACTGGTGCTTTAACAATAAATCTATCAACTTCCAGATAGTTATTATCAAGCGCAAATTTAGCAACACATCGTACTCCGTTTACACAAAGTTCTGCATCAGAACCATCATTATTGAAATAATGCATTTTTACAGAATTGTTATCTAATGGTTCTACGAATATAACACCATCTACTTCATATTCAGCATCGCTTACAAGAGCAATAATTTGAATTTCAGAAACTTCGCCTTCATAATGACCAACTATAAAATCATTACCTGTTCCAGACATATATGCAAAATTAGTCATTAATTATCTCCATCATTGCATTGTATACATGGTCTTCGTCATCAGTTTCAATCATATTTAATTTTGATTCTTTTTTAAACCACGTAATTTGTTTTTTAGCTAATCTTTTAGTTTTTATATTTATATTTTCTTCAAGATTGTCTGATAAATTCATACCTATAGCTTGAAGAACTGTTTTAGAAGGATTACTAATTTTATTTATTTCTTCTACCAAACCATTATCAATCATTTTTTTAGTTCTAATTTCAATATTATTTTTATGATTAGGATGATTCCAAAATATTCCAACTTTATCTAAAGGCAAATTTACTTCTGGAAAAACATACTTTGATTCCTCCAACATAAAACTTTCAATGTTTCTCATTAATCTTCTTTTGTTAAGCTCAATATCAGGAATAGGGATCTCGTTAAGTTCATGAAATTTTATCAATTGATCAAAATTTAACTGTTCTAATTCTGATCTTATTGTTGGATCAGTTGGTTTAAATTCGTACCTATCAATAATTGCTTTTACGTATAATCCTGATCCTCCTACAGCTAATATATCTTCATTAAATGATTTCTCCGGTATATCTTGATCAATAAGATAGTTTAAATAATCAATTATTGAAAAATTCTGGTCACAATCTGCAATATCTAAACCATAATATTTTACTTGCGCTTGCATAACGTCAGAAGGTTTTGCAGTTAACACATCGAGTCCCTTATAAACAGCCATAGAATCAACTGAAAGAATAGACATGTTATTCTCAATTGCAATTTTGTGTGCTAAATCTGACTTTCCAGATGCTGTTATTCCTGTGAGAAAATATAACAAACTAAATTAATTCTGCTTTTAGATAAAAAGGTGTTGAATCAATAATTTTAACTTCAACAATATCCCCAGTAGAAACATTCTTATTATCAATATGTGTTATCTGTCCACTATCAATTTTGCCAGTTAGAACCTGATTATTTTTTTTCGATTGCTTTTCGATTAATAAGACTTGTTCAGTTCCAACAAATCTTTTTAATCTTTTTTCACTAATATCTGTTTGTACATCTTTTAAATGTTGAAATCTTTTCTTAATAATATCTTGGTCAACAAATTCATCTTCCATATCGTATGCTTTTGTGCCTGGTCTTGGCGAAAACTGAAACATATAAACTGAATCGAATTCAACATATTTTACAATATCCATTGTGTCTTGAAAATCATCATCAGTTTCACCAGGAAAGCCAACTATTATATCTGTTGTCAATGAAACATCTGGAATAATGCCTCTAATCATGTCTACTTTTTGTATAAATTTTTCCTTATTGTAACCACGATGCATCTTTGAAAGAATATCACTACTTCCACTTTGTAATGGTACGTGTATTTGATTACATACTTTACTTAGTGACTTGACTGCATTTATAGTTTCCTCTTTAAAATCTTTTGGATGTGGTGATGTAAAACGAATTCTTTCAAGTCCNTCTATCTCATTAAGCTTATGTAACAACTGAGCAAAGTATGGTCTACTCTTATTATCAATTTTTAAATCTCTNCCATAGGAATTTACATTTTGTCCTAATAAAGTAATTTCTTTAATNCCTGANTCTACTAATTCNTGTGCTTCGTTNATAATATCGCTAGGTCGTCTGCTNATNTCTGGACCTCTAACNGATGGAACAATNCAAAATGTACAAGAATTATTNCANCCNATTTGAATTGTTAACCATGCAGAATGCTCAGACTCTCTAATTGATGGTGCATCTGTTGGAAGATCTTCTATTTCATCAATTATTTCAGTTATAGGACCCCAGTCTTCTGATTGGTTGAGTAGATTAATGATATTTGTTAAATTGTGAGTACCAATTACGACATCTACCCATGGGGCTCTCTCTCTTACAAGTTCTTTGTCTTTCTGTGCGGCACATCCACCAACAAGTAACTTGCGATCGTTTCCTTCATCTTTCCATTTTTTTAACTGTCCAAGTGTTCCATATAACCTATCATCAGCATTTTCTCTGATGGTACATGTGTTAATAAACATAATATCTGCAGAATCCTCAATGCTTGCTTTTGTCATGCCATCTAATTCAAACATGCCAGCTATTTTTTCCGAATCATGTTCATTCATTTGGCAACCAAATGTTTTAACAAAATATTTTTTACCCTCACGCGAAGGAGTAAAATTCATTTTAGGTTTAATTACAACTGTTTGTTCCACAATTGAATTATAAAATTGTTTTTTAAATAATCTCTATATTATTTTTCAGGTGTTGCATCCTCAGACTCTTCTACAGTTTCCTCTTCTGTAGCATCATCAGACTCAATCATGCCAACTGCCTTGTATACATCTGTTTCTAACTGCAAAGCAACATCAGCATTTTCTCTTAAAAATCTCTTAGAATTTTCCTTACCTTGGCCTAGTTGAATCTCATCATAAGTAAACCATGCACCAGCTTTTCTCACTATTCCATGATCTACACCTACGTCTAGCAAACTTCCTTCTCTAGAAATACCTTGACCGAACATAATATCAAATTGAGCTTCTTTAAATGGTGGTGCAACCTTGTTCTTTACAATTTTTGCACGTACACGATTACCAATCATTTCAGCACCAATTTTAAGAGTTTCAATTCTTCTAATGTCAATTCTTACTGATGCATAAAATTTAAGCGCTCTACCACCACTTGTAGTTTCAGGAGAACCCCACATAACCCCAATTTTTTCTCTAATTTGATTGATAAATATAACAGTTGTTTGTGTTTTATTAATAGAAGATGTGAGCTTTCTTAACGCCTGTGACATTAATCTTGCCTGTAAGCCTACATGAGATTGTCCCATCTCTCCATCAATTTCAGCTTGNGGTACTAAAGCTGCAACAGANTCAATAACTACTACATCGACACCTTCGGAATCGATCAACATATTNGCNATCTCTAGAGCTTGTTCTCCTGTATCNGGCTGTGATACAAGTAATTCATCAACATCAACNCCAAGAGCGCTTGCATANATNGGATCAAGTGCATGTTCNGCATCAATGAATGCTGCTACTCCACCAGCTTTTTGAGCTTCAGCAGCAATGTGTAANGATAATGTTGTTTTACCTGAGCTTTCAGGACCATANATTTCTATGACTCTACCTTTGGGTACACCACCTATACCTAATGCAAGATCTATTGATAGTGCTCCTGTAGATATTGAAGGCACCTTTCTAACTTGGTCAGAACCAAGCTTCATNAAAGAACCTTCACCAAATTGTTTTTCTATCTGCGAAAAAACTGTATCGAGTTTTTTTGCCCTGTCTTTATCCATTATTTTCTCCTATTTACTAACAATAATTAATAACTATTAAAACATCTCTATATGACATATTTTAATCGAACATTTGTTCGAATACAACTATTTAATTAAATTTAATAGATCCCATATACAGTTATTTACTGCTCTATTTATTATATCTTCCCTATTACCACGTAAATTATGAGTGAAATTAGATATTTCACCATTGATACAGATGGATATAAATATTTCACCTATTTTATAATTACTTGAAGGAACGGGACCAGCTTCACCTAATACAGCTAAACCGACTGAAGAATTATATTTTTTTATAGACGCAAGTGCTAACTCTTCAGTGAGTAGAGCCCAGTCCTCATGTGGTTCAGCATTCAATAATTCTTTTTTTGAATCCATAGAATACAAGACATTGGATGCAATTAACGTTTCACTTGCACCTGGATTAGACACAAGCTCTTTAGCAAATGATCCCCCTGTAATGCTCTCTACTAATGATATTGTATAATTCTTTTCTTTAAGTTGCCTTAATAAAACTTTCGATGCTGGTATATTTTCATAACTTAATACATTGCCACTTAATGTTTCTTTAATTTGATTTTTAAAATTTTTTAACGCATCATCACTTACTGAATTTTTATCGATTCGTAATTTAATTATTCCCTTACTCGCTAAATAAGCGATATCTAAGCCTTCAGGTTTGAACTTATCAATCTTTTCTGCCAAAGCAGATTCCGCTTCATTAAAAAACAAAATGAATTCATAATCTTTTTCTACTTTTGTAAAGTTATCTTTTAAAAATGGTACTAACTCATCTGTTACTAGGGGGATGAATTCTCTAGGTGGACCAGGAAGTATGAATACATGTTTACTTTTGAATTCAATATAAATCCCTGGTGAAGTTCCGTTTGTGTTGTTTAATTTAGTTGCACCTGCTGGGATTTCTGCTTGTTTAACATTTGTTGCAGGCATAGTCATGCCTCTACTCTCCCATCTTGACTTCATCCAGCTCAGATGATCTTCGTCAACAACAAGTTTTAAGTCAAACATTTCAGAAATGACTTCTTTTGTAAAATCATCTTCTGTAGGCCCGATTCCTCCACATGTAATAATGACATCATTATTCTCAAGTAATTCATTTACAGCATCTTGTATTAATTTTTTATCATCAGGTACAGTTTTTTCAGTTGAGAGAATAAATCCATTGTTATATAAAGCTTGCCCAAGTGATGCAAGGTTAGTATTAACAGTATCACCAAGTAAAATCTCTGTTCCAACGCTTAAAAGTGCAATATTCACATATTTAGGATAGCAAGGTTATTCACCAATAAGATTATCATTAAGTTATGAAACGTTTCTTGCCAATATTTATCATATTTTTTATTTCCTGTTCGTATGGAGCTAGTGAAGAATTAGAAAGTGAAATACTAGAAGCGGTGTCAGAATCTACAGATGCTATTACAGAAAGTACTTTTAAATATATAGATACATCTGAAGCTGTTGTCACTGAGAATTTTACAGATAAAAAAACAATCATTATTTTCTGGGCTGATTACTGAGGCGTATGTAGGCGGGAGTTACCTGTCGTAGAAAAAGAATTAGCTNACATTTCTGATGAGTATGATGTTATTGCATTAGCACACAGTCAATACGAACCAACTATGGAATGGGTGAATGAAAATCTTAATGGAAACCTCANAATAGGGTTTTCTACTCCTGAGTTAAGAGACTATTTTAAGATTGTTGGTCAGCCAATTTCTATAGTGCTTGATACCAACGGTGAGATAATTTCTCGTACATATGGAGAAATTGATTTAANAAATTTTTAANTTAAAACGATACCCTTTAGTCTGAAACAAGTATGATGAGCTTATAAGCTAGCGGAGGAAGAATGACTAAAAAATCATTTATACTTCTACTTGTTTTATCTTTGGCTTTTGCTGCCTGCGGTGGTGCTGAAGAAGAAACTGTAGAAGAACCTGCAGTTGTTGAAGAGGCTGAAACTCTAGACGCACCAGCTACTACTGTTGCTGAAACACTAGATAAAATAACTTTCGGCTTTATTCCAAGTGCAGAACAAGCTGATCTTCAAGACAATATCAAACCATTAATGAAAGTTTTAACTGATGGNCTTGGNATTGANGTTGAAGGATTTGTAACTAGTGACTTTTCNGGNTTATTAGTTGCAATGGGATCTGGNCAAGCNGACATTGGNGCATTNAANACNTTNGGNTATGTTAATGCANTNAATGTNTTCCCAACNAGAATCGAGGCAATTGCNAAAGTTGTAAGATATGGNTCTGGTTCATACCACGCNAATTTCTGGACAACAGATNCNAGTGTNTGTGATTCACCACCTGTAATNGGAGCATTTGAAAATATTGANGGTGTTCCAACACTTATTNTNGGTTCTGAAACAGAATCTCCAGATGTNAAAGCATTACAAGTNGGTTGGACCTTTGGTGATGANGGAAANATTCCAGANGTTAGAAATATTGANGGNGTTGANGTAACAGTCAGCCCAGGATATGCATGTGANGCNGANTTAAATGTANTAAGNGGTGAAAANGTATTATTTGTTGAAGANGGTTCAACATCNGGATANCTATATCCTTCNTTACAGNTNAAAAATATGGGNATTGATTATCAAATNTGATATNACNCAAGTTTTTGCNGGNTCNCATGANGGAGTTATTTCNGGNNTGTANAANGGNGATGCTAANTTTGGNGTTACTTATGANGATGCAAGAAGAACTTTAAGAAAAACNAANCCNGATGTTGGTGAAAAAGTTATNGCTATNGGNATNTCAGCNGAAATTCCNAATGANGTTGTTGCTGTAAGANNNGATCTTACCAGAAGATATNAAATCNNAAATATATCAAATNTTNTCTGANTACATGGCTACNGANGAAGGNGCNGCNGTNATGGATGAAATTTATGGTTGGACAGATGTNGTNCCTGCAGANAANTCAGAATTTGATGTNGTNAAACAAGCNGCTGAAGAATTCGGNCTTTACGACGANTAAAANATTATTTTTAACCGGGTTGNTTTTNCAGCCCGGTTAAAATTTNTCTANNATGATTAAATTTGAAAATGTAAGNGTCACCTATCCAGGNGGNGTTNAAGCNCTAAAAGATNTANANCTNGAAATCAAAGANGGNGATTTTATNATTATTGTNGGTCTTTCTGGNGCNGGTAAATCTACNNTNNTNAGAACANTAAATAATCTTGTTAAACCTANCAACTGGNNCTGTNTANTTGGAAGGTAANNATGTTACNANTGCNAAGAAAANNGANTTNAANAANATTNGNTCACANATTGGNATGATNTTTCAAACATTTAATNTNGTNAANAGNTCAACNGTTTTAAAAAATGTTNTNACAGGTAGATTNAGNANNATNTCNACNNTNAGATCNATANTNGGANTNTGGCCNAAAGATCAAAAANAANTNGCNTTTGAAGCANTTGAANCANGTTGAGATATTAGAAAAAGCNTATGTNAGAGCATCNAACNTNTCNGGTGGTCAACAACAAAGNGTNGGTATTGCNAGAGCNTTATCACAAAAACCAAAAGTNATGNTNGCTGANGANCCTGTNGCNTCACTTAGATCCNATNACNTCAAGAGTTGTNATGANTTATTTAAANAANATAAATACNGAANTNGGNATAACNACNATTGTAAATTTNCANTTTCTTGATTTNGCAAANGANTTTGGAGATAGACTNATTGGNCTTAGNGATGGAAANNTNGTNTTTGATGGAAATGTNNANGNTGTNTCNGATGAAGATTTTGAAAATATNTATGGANGNTCNATTAAATCTTCTGATNTAATNGGTNATGATTAATATACCNAAAAAACCNNCNCCNNCGTANNTNGTNACNNTNGGNATNCCNNNNGCNNTNCTNTTTACANTTTTTTCNTTTNNANGANTAGGTTTNAACCTTCAAGACTTTAGAGAAAATTTAGCAAATAGAGCAATNGTTACAGATCCNTTNTTNAATCCNAAATGGNNNTGGGCNTGGGAAAANACNGCNGATGCTATTACTCGAAACTGTACAGATAGCAATCCTTGCAAGTATCGTTGGATGTGCGGTTGCATTGCCGCTAGCTTTTTACGCATCAAGAGCTACAAATTTAAACAAATACTCTTATTTTTTATATAAATCGTTTTTAAATCTTGTAAGAACAATTCCGGATTTATTTTGGGCTATGTTATTCACAGTTGCTGTGGGAATAGGACCATTTGCTGGTGTGCTTGCATTAATTATGTTTTCACTTGCAATAATGGGTAAGCTTCTGTCTGAGACAATTGACAGTATAGATCCTGGACCTATGGAAGCTGCAAAAGCAACAGGAGCATCACATAATCAATCAGTTTTTACTTCTGCGTTACCACAAGTGTTGCCAAATTATACTGCTTACTTTCTTTACATTTTTGAGTTATGCATAAGAGCTAGTGTGATTCTTGGCTTAGTTGGTGCTGGTGGGGTTGGTAGAATTATTGAAACACAAAGAATCTTTCTTAGGTTTGATAGAATATCTCCAATTATTGTAATAATTCTTGTAGTTGTCATACTTATTGAACAATTCAGCGTATGGATAAGAAGAAGAATTATATGAAAATTCCACAACAGCCTTTAAGTCAACGAATACTAAAATATTCATTAACCACATTAATCATAATTGGTTCATTATGGTCAGCAGCTGGACTTGAAATAACTCTAGAAAGAATACTAGATGCTCCAAGACAAATTGGTATATTAGTTGGAGCTATGTTTCCTCTTGATCTAAGTCAAGAAGCATTTGATAGAATAATTCCTAAAGTTTTTGAATCCTTATTTATAGCATGGGCTGGAACAGTAATAGGAGCAATATTTAGCTTTCCAGTATCTTTTTTAGCTGCCCAAAATGTTGCTGTTGGAATTGTAAGTAGAACAACTAAACAAATATTAAATGCAATAAGAGCTTTTCCTGAATTAATTTTAGCATTTGTTTTCTTACCAATCACTGGACTTGGTCCGTTCACTGGAACATTAGCAGTAGGCATACATTCAATTGGCACATTAGGAAAATTATCTTCAGAGGTTATCGAGGGAATAGATGAAGGACCTTTAGAAGCTATAAAATCATCAGGTGGATCCAAATTAAATGAGCTTTCATTTGGTGTAATTCCTCAAGTAATGCCAACAATAACTTCTTATTGGCTTTATAGGTTTGAAATAAACCTGAGAGCTTCTGCAGTATTAGGTGTTGTAGGTGCGGGTGGAGTTGGTCAAGAACTTATAAATCAACTGAGGTTTAGAGATTTTCCTAGAGCGGGTACTGTTCTTATATGTACAATTATTTTAGTTCTTACTGCAGATACAATTTCAGCAGCAATAAGAAATAGAATTATTAAAGGAAAAGTTGTAAAAAGTTAATTACTCTTCGTACCAATTATCGTCATCAGTCTCAACTTCATCGTCGGAAGTTTCAGATTGATCAATATCACTAGCATCATCAATTGAGGAAAGATTATTAGTTTCATATTCTTCTACTGTAATTAAAACCTCTCTTGCTTTTGAGCCTTCAGATGGCCCAACAATGCCTTGAGATTCAAGAATATCCATTAATCTACCTGCTCTAGCAAATCCAACTCTTAG
>FUFK010041463.1_pt1 | contig 20246 bp, 45 predicted proteins | sample 1021851 | NCBI WGS metagenome assembly FUFK01 (sample SAMEA51879418, study PRJEB19060) | metagenome
ATTCATCAGGCATATCTGCCATTTTATCTGTCATTTATTATCCTTTCTTTTTATTTCTAATAATATTTTTATAAATAGTTTTTGTATATCTGTTAATCCCTCTAAGTCTTTATCAGTTATCTTCATCTTCATCTTTCCACTTATCAATTATTTGTTCGTTTGTTGAATCGTCTATGTAATAAACATATCCGTTTATTGTGATATATAAAGAAGTATCACTTTTTATTTCTATCTTCATTAAAACCTCACATCTTTTATCTTGTTCCACCAAGGAACCTCAATACTATCTATCCACATCTTTATTTGATTATCTATATCTTCTGAATCAAATCCTGCTAAATCAAAAGCTATCTCATCTTTTCTATCTACAGATAATTTATAGGCACAACCTTTNGTCATCTTNCCTTTACTTACTTTGTCTTCTATTTCGTGCATAAACTCTTCTGCTTTTTCTTGTAAATAATTTTTAACTTTACCCATTGTTATTCTCTTTTTCTTTATCTGCACACTCATCACAAACTAATCTGTCATCATGTGGATTTTCTGAATCTACATAAGTCATACTTGGTGTTGGCTCTACTTTGTCACAAATATGACAAATATCTTTTGCTTCTCTCATTGTTCGCTCTCCTCTCCATCATCAACTACTGTGTACTTATGCTCCCAATCATCATTATCCTTAGTCTTAACTCTGATTGTTAAATTGCCATTGTCCCAGTCTGACATTTCTAGCCTAAATTCATACCCCTTAAAATCAAAGTAAGTGATATCCTCGTCAATGTCGTGTGCGTTTTTAAGATTACTCATTGTTTACTCTCCTTTAGTTCGATTACTCTATTAATGTAGACATCCATGACATCCCAACTTACACCGATTGTTTCGTCATGTTTATCTAACATTAACTTTAAAATATATCTGCAATCATCAGTAGTTAATTTACTTTCTAGCCCTCTAGATTTTAATTGTTCTTTGACATCATCAGTAGTCCACTCTAATGATATTGTATCTTTGTCTATTTGTTTCATGGGCTTTCACTATCTGCACACTCATGGTAATACAGTATGTAGGGGTCACTTTCAAGTCTATCTCTAGCTATTTTTTCTGCTTCTTCTTCTGCCTTAGCTACATCTTTATATTCTTTTAATGTTTCTGCTAACGCTTCTTCGTACCATTTTTCTAATAGCATTTCGTTGTATATGTTACTCATAATATTCCTTTCTATATCTAACCTATGTTAGAACATAACATCTGTCTTGTCAAATTAGCAAGAATCCAGGTGTTGTATTTTATGTATAGATATTGATTTATAATTTAAGAGGAGGTGAAATCATGAATGCATTTGGTATTACTAAAAAATCTATCAGCTTTTTTGTTAATATGTTTAACATCAATCATGTTGATGAAGACAATATCAGCAGATATGTTGAAGTCGAATACAAGCCAGATGATTGGGAGTGGGCTAAAGGTCAATTCAAAGCTAAGAATCTTAAAAAAGTAGCTTAACCCTAAAATTTATTCTGTTTTAAGAGGCATACAAGGGGGTNCTAAAAACCCTCGTGTGTGTTCTATCACCATATATCATCATACTTACTTTGTATTTTTTCGTAGTCAAGAACACCGTTAAAATGCTTGAATTTATTGACTTTTTTTGATGTTATAGTCTTTATTATCTTTTTTAAAAAATTATTTATAAAAATTTTCATTAATGTTTCGTTGGTTCGTCAGTATCGAAGTCCGGTATGAATGTAATTGATGATTCGACTAATTTTTCGTACCCCTTCTTTGTAATACGAAAATACGAGGAGCCATTGGACTTAACTTTTTCTAAGAATCCTTGTTCTAATAATTCTTTTATATCATCTTCAACTGATAAGGCTTTGTTGTAATCTTTCGATTTCTTTTTCGACATCTTTTAAATCTGTTCCTTCTAATATATGTAGCAAGTCTTGACTAACTTGTCTAACAATTATTTCAGCTTCTTTTATTCGCCACTCACTTATGTTTGTTTTATTATATCCTTTAAGAATCTTCTCAACATCTCGTAGTCTGTAAACTGCAATCTTTAATTTAGTCTTTGGAACTTCTAACATTATATATCCTTTCGTGTGGGTAGTTTTGGGATTAAACAATCTGTATCTTAAGACAATGTCATCCCCTTGGCACTACCCAAGCCATTTACAAGGATGTTTTGCGGTTTAACTAAATTACCTTACGATAAAATAACTATCCTCATGAGGGTTTCCCCAATACAGGCTTTCAACGTTTAAGCTACGCATCCTCATAAAATTTTAAGCAACCTTGCTTTGTTGCTTCCCTGATTCCAACACCCTATCAAAGACATGTTTAAGGGGTTTATGATTATCTTTAACGAATGTTTGTAAATCATGTTCATTTAAGATATCAGATAAATCAGCGTCATTCAAGTTTAGCAACACTTGTAAATGCTGAATGATAATATCTGCTCTTTGATATGATTCTGTAACTTCATTAAAATTACCGTCTGAATCAGATAAATAGTTATCATCATTTTGAGGCATAGTAATTTGTTCTTCTACAACCTCTATTGCTTTAGGTTTCTTATTCTTCACAAGATTTGCGTATTGTTCCTCAATCTTTGCAATAGATACATTATCACCTTTTTTATCTTGCAATTTATTATTTTTAATTACAAGTTTCTTACGGTGTACCAAGTGAGAGCCCTTAGACACTCTTTGATTCATCATGTCATAAGCCCCCCTCGATATACCGTCATCTTCGTTATAAGGTTTTACTGCTAGAAGATATTTTCTAATGTTCTTTACTTCCTGCTCTTTGTCCTTATTTTTTACTTCTTTTTTAACTGCTATATGCTTTGATACATAGTCAATTAATTCAATAGTAGTTTTACCATTTTCAACTTTCCTAATCTCATCAAAGCAGTTATCTATTTTTTTGAGTAAGTCTTGGTTTACCCTGTCCAATTCTTCTAGTTCGACAGGCTCCCCTTCCCACTCAACAACTGTAGTTTTAGTCATTTGTAGTGCCTTTCTTCTAACATATGTTAGATATTATATAAAATTATTTTAGGAAAAAAATATTAAGATGTCAAATTTTTAATNAAGAAAGCGACAANNGGGGANTGTCCGGCTACTATTATCCCCNCTTGNCTAAGTCCAAGGAGTGTTCTTACAATGAAACATGAACACAAAGGGAAAATAATAGTCCTAAATTCTAGGAGGAAATCATAAAAAAAGATACTAGAACCATTAAAAAACTTTGTATTCATNACATTAAGNTATTNCAATAATAGTANATTGTCAAATAAAAAAAGGCTACCCCCGAAGAGATAGCCTACAAATATTTATAATAGTTTTTTTAGACTGTGATTAAAGTATAAATAAAGGTTATAAGAATCATGCAACCCATTAAGATATTAAATTTAATATGATTCATGCTATTATAGTACCTACAAATAATAAACCAAGAAACACCAAAGACAATGTTGCATATACCCCTATAAATATTTTTATATCTGTATCTGTGAGATTATCATCTCTTTTAGTTTTCTTTTTACTCTTCATTATTCCAACTTTCTTCTTCACAATCCATAAGACCTAACACCCTATAAAGCTGTGATTGTTCTTCTTTCCAAATACTTTCTTTTGGTTCGTCTTGTATTTGGTTTTGCTTTGCGTCAATCATCATAGCTACTACTTCTTTTGCTATTAATAATTTATCATAACTAGATAAATCTTTTACTTCTTTTGTATTGACTACATTAGCATGAATATAATTACTCACTAAATCTATTTTTTCTGCCATGTTATTTAGCCTTTCTATTCCTTTCTGTGTTTATCTCTTAATCTTTTTAATCTAGCCTCAAATGTCTTTGAATCTACTCTAATTGATTTATCTTTATTAATCCAATTCAAATGCTTTCCGGTGGTCGTACCCCAAACATTTTCACGAATACAAAGTCCGTCATCATCAGTAAATGCTACCAAAGTATCATAGCTAAAATAATAATCATACCCGAAATTATCCCTGAAAGCCATACTATGATAGCCGTAGTTATTACTTGAATAGTTGCCATAGTTCCATTTTTCAACATTATCAAACATTTAAACCCCTTTCCATGTCTATTATTGCTACTTTTAATTTTGGTAATATTTTACTTATATATTGGTTAAAATTACCCTTTACCGTGTAATATCTGATTATAGTATGCTTGTAATTTTCTGCAACAACTCGGACAGTCTTATCATTTAGTTGCTTTACTGTAANATCATAATCAAATACATTAGTTTTATTAAGCATTATTGCCTCTTTTCCCTTAGGTATAACCCTAAGCAATAACCCGATTAAAGGTTATTGTTTAAAGTTAATAATTTGCTATTATAAATCTATCACTATCAATGGGTATAACTGTTGTTGCTGTGATATCTTTATAATTAGTATATTCCTCATTATAATCATCATTATAATCTTTTATACTATCATATTCACTATACTCACATTTTAAGGCTATCACATCTAATTTAGTGTTATAGTCATCTAGATTATCAATTATAAAATCATATAACGCCCCCAATCCATCCCAAGTAAATCCGTCATCAGTCTCAAATTCATCTCTGAATTGGCTCTTTGTTAGTTCTTTATAAATCATTATTAACACCCTTTCTTTTTAACATGTACTACATGTATCATTGATATCTGATTATGTCAAATTTTTTTTATGTCTAATTATTATTTTATTTTAGACAGAACAAATGCCGAACAGATATTGTTCAGCTTATCTTGGTTATATATTGGATATGTGTAGGGGGGGGTATCAGATTTATATCTAACATATGTTAGAAAGTAGATTACTAGTTTTTGTAATGTTTGAGATATGCTCTATATCTTGAAAATACATACTAAATATTTGTAATATATTATTACTATATCTATATCTGGTATGTATCTAGCATATATTTTGTATATACCTACTATATGCTGTGTGTATGCATGTGCCATGCCACCCCCTGTATATGTATATATATGCNATTATGCTAAAAATTNAGGATTAGGTTTGAAAGTACATGTCGGGCATACCTGTGGTATTTATTTAGTGGTATGTACGGCCATATTAAGTATATACTAGGTAGTATGTATAATACTTATTATACACCCCAGATACGGTTTTGTCAATACTAAAATAAATTTTTTTAAAAAATGCTTGACAACTTGTTATTTGACCCCTATAATATATAAATATAGGCTTTGTTCAACAAGCCAACAACACTACAATACAATCAAACAAACAAGGGCGTTACGAGCAGCCTATGCCAATCATTATAATGGAGTATGAAGACCAAATCTAAAAAGAAAAATAAACGTAAATTTGCACCAGTGCCTAAAACTAAGGGTGGAGTGCCACAGAAATACGTTAGGGGTGCGAAAAATCCTAAAGCAAGAGAGGCTGAAATAAAAAGAACAGCTAAATTATACAGAGAAGGTAAACTAACTCCTGCAATGATGAAGAAAATAGACAGAGAAAGGAGAAAAGGATAATGAGTAGAGCAGCAGTTATAGATAAATATCACAAATCTAGTGGTATTTCTAAATCTACATTGAGTAAAGTCTACTCTCGTGGACTGGCAGCATACTTTTCTGCAGGTTCAAGACCTAAAGTATCACAACATCAGTGGGCTGCAGGTCGTGTAAGGTCCTTTGCTACTGGAAAAGGTGGTGCGAGAAAGGCAGATAAAGATTTATTAGGCGGAAAAAAGAAAAAAACTGCTAAGAAAAAGAAATGAGAAAAGGATTATACGCTAATATTCATGCTAAACGGAAGCGTGGCGAGAAAATGAGAAAGAAAGGGGCAAAAGGTGCACCAACTGCAGCACAATTTAGACGTGCAGCACAAACTGTCAAGAAAAAGTAGTGCCTCCTAAACTTTCTACACTAAAAAAGAAGATTAAATCAGGAAAAAAATTAGGTTTTACTGAACGAGCATCTGCAAAAGCTAGAGGGCTTATCAAAAGAGCAGACGGAACTAAACGTAAAAGTAAAAAATATGGGGGAAAATAACAATGAAAGATAAAATAGTAAATTATTGGAAAGGACTTAACAAGAAGGGCAAGATTCTTGCTCTAGCTATTGTTATAGCTGTTGTTGCAGGTATTATGTGGTCATGAGTAAAAAATTTCCAGACTATTCAGGAGATGGTAAAATAACTCAGAAAGATATTCTTATGGGTAGAGGAGTTATCCCAAAGAAGAAAGACCCTAAGTTTAACGGCAAAACTGATAACAGAAATAATAGGATAATTAATGTACAAGAAGACGACAAAGAAAAAGCCTAAAGATAAAACTGTTATCATGATAGCAGTTGGCAAAATGAAACCTAAAAAGAATGGCAGAAAAACTAAGTCAAGCAGAAAAAAGAAAAAAGTTTCTTAAAAAGCATGGTCTTTCTAGATTCAATAAGGCAGTTCGAACCACTGAAGGTGGTAAGAAAGGTAAAGTTGCTATACTCGAAAACGGCAAACCAAGGCTTATTCGGTTCGGTGATGCTTCTATGGGGCATAACTACAGTGCAGAAGCTAGGAAGTCATTTAAAGCGAGGCATGGTAAAAATATTGCAAAAGGTCCTACGAGTGCCGCTTATTGGGCTAATAAAGTTCTTTGGTCTGGTCCTAGTGGGAGTAAGAAAAATCCACCAAAGTCTCAACGACATGTTAAAGGCCGTAAGTCCAAAGGGTAATGTGTACAAAGCAATTAAAGGCACAGAGTTCGTAAACATAATAGAAAATAATAGAGACAATGGCTGACCCCAAAGTAGGTACAGGCAAGAAACCAAAAGGTTCTGGTAGAAGATTATATACAGACGAGAATCCAAAAGACACTGTATCAATAAAGTTTGCAACACCTGCAGATGCAAGAGCAACTGTAGCAAAAGTTAAAAAGATTAAAAAACCTTATGCAAGGAAAGTTCAAATACTAACTGTAGGAGAACAAAGAGCAAAGGTCATGGGTAAAACAGAAGTAGTTAGAATATTTAAAAAAGGTAAATTAGCTTTAAAAAGGAAACACAATGCCACTAACCGCACAGGGTAAAAGAACACTAGAAGATTTTAAAGATAGGTATGGTTCTAAAAAAGGCAAAGGTATTTTTTATGCTATGATTAATTCTGGTAAATTAAAAAAAATGGAAGTAAAAGAAAAGCCAACTAAAAAGAAAACAACAAAGAAAAAATAATTGGCATATCTGAATCATAACTTACCACCGTTTAGTGCATATATTAGAAATGAATATTTATACGACCATGAAAAAGGTCACGGTGATTTTACTTTTGCTGATGTTCACACAGTAAATAGTTTAGAAAGAAGAGCGTTATTATTTGAATGTTTACTTCCTAATGGTGTAAACTGGACACGAAGACCTATCCATGCATTTTGTTGGAAGAAAGATGCACCTAAACATAATTTAAATATACATCAGTATTGGGATTGTTTTTCACCTTATGTTGATGTACAAAGAAGAAATAGATTAGCAAACTGCAGAGCAGAACTTGTAGANTACAAAGGTGTTAAAAGAAAAGGCACATACATGTTTACAATAGANTGGGCTTGGGAAAATAAAGCAGGTATGCTAGATACAAACTTTAGTGAAGACCCTGAACACAAATGTGCTCACATGTTTAGAATGGATGACGGTAACTTTTTTGCATACCCAAACAATAGAACTATTTGGTATGATGATGCATACATGGATAAAAGGTTAACAGAAAATCCGGGATATAAGATAGACCAAAATTTTTATACAGTAGAGAATACTAGAGAGGAAGACACGACAACTGACGATTCATACATGACCCAGTTTGAACGACCTTAGTGAAATTATTTTTTGACCACATAACGGGCAAACTAACTAACCATGATATAATTTATTCTTTAACTTTAGCTAAGTTTGAAGAGAAAGAATATTGTCAAGCATTTGAACAAGGATGGATTCCTTTATCATGGTATTATACAAAGTTAGATGGGCTTACTTGGATTAATGCTAGAAACACAAGATTACTTTTAAAAAAATTTACATTTAGTAAAAAGCAAAGAAAGATATTAAGAAAAAAAGATATTAGAGTAGAGATACACGATAAATTAGATGATGCACTTTTCATTACTATTTCCGATATTTATAAAAAATATATTCAATATAAAAAATATTATGAAAAAGATTATGAAGAAGAAAGTGAAATATTTGAAAAAGAAGACTACATTGATTGGAAGTATTTTATCTACTATTACAAAGATAAACCGATAGCATTTACTGAGTTAAAAGTTTTTGATAGTAAACATGTTTTAACAGGACAGTTTGCTTGGGATTATGAAAATCCTAAATTAGGTATGGGAACATATGCAACTCTATATGAAATAGATTGGTCTATAAAAAATAAATGTAAAAAATATTATTTATCTTATGGATATGAAAAATCAAATATATACAAATCTAGGTTTGATGGGTTTGAATTTTGGAACGGTAAAAGTTGGGTAGATAATAAATTGATATATAAAAAATTATGTGAGTATGATACAGAGATAGAAACACTATCAGAGTTAAACACATATCAACGTAGATATTTTGAGTTAATAAAATAATGCCATTATATTCTTTTAAAAATAAAAAGACAGGAAAGATGTGGGATGAAATTTTATCTTTTAAAGAAAGAGAAGAATTACTAAAAGATAAAAATATAGAACAGATAATAACTGCACCTATGTTAGCTTTCATAGAAAGAGTAGAACATAAAGGTAGAGACCAGATGATAAGTGCTGCCCGTGATAAAATGAAAGAAAGACAAATAGAAGAACAGGTAGGTATTAGAAAATCACCTGACTGGTTAAAAGAAAGAACAGAAAAACATTTACAAAAGGTAAGAAATGTTAGTTCCTAGTGACAATAAACAATTAGAGTTAACAGACAAACAAAAGAATTTTTTAGATGCTTTGTTTGGTGAAGCAAATGGTGACCCAAAAATTGCAGGAGAGATTGCAGGATATTCTCATTACACTGTTCCACTAAAAGCATTGAAAGATGAAATAATAGATAGAGCAGAACAAGTTTTAGCAGCTTTTGCACCTAAAGCAAGTATGCAAGTTATTAACACTATGGGTATGGAAGAGAGCACAACCCCTGGTGCTAATGTAAGATTAGAAGCAGCAAAACAAGTATTAGATAGAATAGGATTAGTAAAAAGAGAGAAGATAGATGTTAACGCAAAAGTCGCCCACGGAATCTTCATCCTCCCCCCTAAGAATAACTAGACGAAGAGTATCTAGAATTATTCCTTTTGGTTACGAGGTATCAGAAGAAAACGATAAACTTTTAATAGAGATTCCTGAACATATGGAATTATTAAAAAAAGCAAAGAAGTTTATAGAAGACCACTGTAGTTATAAAGAAACAGCGGAGTGGTTATCACATCATTCAGGTAGAACTATTACAGGAATGGGTTTACGAGAAGTATTAAAGAGGTTTATAAACAAAGGGTGGTAGACGAACCTAAACCTAAGAATACTGGCAGACGTAGAATATCTGACCTAAATAAAACTTTAACAGTAAAAGAAAAGAAAGCTAAAAAATCTGCACAAGAAAAACTAGCTGATAAGAAAAAAGAATTATTAAGAGCACAAAAAAATTATTGGGCTACTAAGAATAGTTTAAAAGAATTAGATAAAGTTTTTACAGGTGAAAAGAATCTTATTGAAGAAGATAAGATAGAAGAAGCAACACCTAATATCAAAGAGGCTATCAAAGATAAAGAAGTTATATTTCAACCTAATGATGGTCCTCAAACAGAATTTCTAGCAGCTAGTGAAAGAGAAGTATTCTATGGCGGAGCAAGAGGTGGTGGTAAATCATATGCTATGCTTGTTGACCCACTTAGATACTGTGATAAACAAAAACACAGAGCATTATTAATTAGACGCACAATGCCTGAGTTAAGAGATTTAATAAATCATTCACAGCAACTTTACTCAAAAGCATACCCCGGTGCTAAATGGAGAGAGCAAGAAAAAGAATGGAGGTTTCCTTCAGGTGCTAGAATAGAGTTTGGATATGCGGAAAACTTAACTGATGCTTTACGTTACCAAGGTCAATCTTATACTTGGATTGGAATAGATGAACTACCGCAATATCCTACGCAAGATATATATAATTTCTTGCGTTCTTCTTTGAGAAGTGTAGACCCAGAAATACCAGTGTTTATGAGAGCAACAGGTAATCCGGGTAACGTAGGTTCACAGTGGGTTAAAGAAATGTTTGTTGACCCTGCAAAACCTAATAGTAAATTTGATATTGAGATACAAACACCCAATGGTGTAAAGAAAATATCTAGAAGATTTATTCCTGCAAAGCTACAAGATAATCCTTATCTAATGCAAACAGATGATTATTATGCTATGTTGGCTTCTCTACCAGAAGTACAAAGAAAACAATTTTTAGATGGTAACTGGGAAGCATTTGAAGATTCTTCTTTTCCAGAGTTTAATAAAGATTTACATGTTGTTAAACCTTTTGATATTCCTAGAGGTTGGATGAAATTTAGAGCAGCGGACTGGGGATATAGTTCACCTGCTTGTTGTTTATGGTTTGCAATAGACTTTGATAATAATATATTNATATATAGAGAACTTTATACTAAAAAACTAACTGCAGATTTATTTGCACAAAAGGTTGTAAAATTGGAAGAAGGCGAGTATATTAGATACGGAGTTTTAGATAGTTCTACTTGGGCTAGACGTGGAGACATAGGACCAAGTATTGCAGAGACTATGATACAAGAAGGATGTAGATGGAGGCCATCAGATAGAAGTCCTAAAAGTAGAATAGCAGGTAAATTAGAAATACATAAAAGATTAAGATTAAATGATGATACAGGATTTCCTACTTTATTTATTTTTAGTAATTGTTTAAACTTAATTAGAACTTTGCCTATGTTACCTACAGATAAAAATAATCCTGAAGATGTAGATACACATGCAGAGGACCATGCTTATGATGCACTTAGATATGGATGCATGAGTAGACCAATACATCCAGTATCAAAACAATTTCATGATATAGGCGTAGGTCAAACTAAAGATATAATATCTGATAAAGTATTTGGTTATTGAACTGTTTAAATTTTTTACTTGCCTTATCTCTTCATATAGGATTAGATAACGAATATAATTCTGTTCATCCACATGCTAGATGTACTATAGATGATAACATATTAGGTGCATATTATAATAGCGAATATAATGTAAGTTCTTATATAGGAAAATTTTTTGATTATAAAGATACTACTATTGAATATGGTTTAGTTACAGGATATTCAGGAAGTGACATAGCACCTATGATAAGATTAAAAAAAGATAATTTTTTTGTTGCACCTGCTTATGAAGTTACAGGAAATATAGGAATAGTTATAGGTGTAGAAATAAAACTATAATGAAAAAAAGTATAAAAGTAGGATATAGAAATTATAATATAAAAGTTTTAGATTCTGTCATGGCAAGAGTAAATGAATTGCATGGACAGTTTTTAACTAGTGAAGGAGTGATAGCTTTATCCTCCGCAGAAGATTCTGTTTCTCATGGCAACACTTTTATTCACGAAATATTACATGCAATAATATATCAGTGGGGCATAGACTTAGATGAGAAAGAAGAAGAAAGAATTTGCAATATTCTTGCAAATGGACTAACAACTGTAATAGTGGATAACTCTTGGTTACTTCCCTATCTACAAAAACACATAGGAGAAAAAAATGGCAATAATGTATAAATACACTATGGGTGAACTTCCTGATGAAAACAATATGGGTTACGGAAACACAAAGAAAAAACAAGGTGATTCTAAAACCAATGTTGTTAAGGGTGGTGCTGCACTTCCTGCAGACTATGCAGAGGGTGGAGTAAACAAAGAGTTCCCTAAAGAAACTAAAAATATGGTAGACGGAAAAGTCTTTACCCTAGCAGACGAAAGAGATTATTAAGAGGTAATATATGCCACACGATAATAAAAGTGGCTTGTCATCCGAATCTGATGAGGTTAATTCCTTAGAAGAGAAAGATGATTCTTATAATAATTTAGGCTATCTTATTGAAGCTAGACTAAAAGAATCTGAACAAGCACGTCTTTATGACGAAAAAAGATGGTTAAGAGCATACAGAAACTATAGAGGAATCTATGGTGCTGATATGGCTTTTCGTGATTCTGAAAAGTCAAAAGTATTTGTAAAGGTAACAAAGACAAAAGTCTTAGCTGCATACGGACAACTAATAGAGGTTTTATTTTCTCAAGGAAAATTTCCTATTAATGTGATGCCTACAACCGACCCAACGGGTGTAGAGCAATACGCACATATTAAACCGAATAACATGAAGAATCCTCGTATGGAGGATATTTATGGGTTTGAAGGTGATGGTAGAGAGATGGAACCTGGTGCTACTGCAGATAGTATTTTAAACGGATTAGCAGAAAAATATGCTAACGCAGGTTTTGAAAAAGGTCCTGCACCTGATTTAAAAACTATGCCACAGATAGAACCTGCAGAAGAAGCTGCACGAAATATGCAGAAACTAATACATGACCAACTAGAAGAAACACATGCAATATCTGTCATGAGACATGTATTGTTTGAAATGTGTTTACTTGGAACAGGTGTTTTAAAAGGTCCATTTAATTACGAACAATCAATACACAAGTGGTCTTTGAATGATGCAGGTGAAAGAGAATATACACCCGCAACTAAATTAGTACCAAGAATAGAAGCTGTTAGTTGTTGGGATTTATATCCTGACCCAGATGCAGTTCAAATAGAAGATGCAGATTATGTCATTCAAAGACACATATTTAATAGAACACAACTTAGAGATTTAATTAATAGACCATTTTTTAGAAAGTCTGCAATACTAGATGTATTAGAAGGTGGCCCTAACTATGAAACAAGAAGTTATGAAACAGCATTGTTTGATAGAGAAAACCAAGAGGAATATAGTAAGAATAGATTTGAAGTATTAGAATATTGGGGCACTATGGATAAATACCTTGTTGAAGAAGCAGGTATTGAAATGCCAGATGATATATCTGATGACTTAGATGAAGTTCAAATTAATGCTTGGATTTCTAATGGACAAATACTTAGACTAGTATTAAATCCATTTACACCTGCAAGAAATCCTTTTATGGTGTGTCCTTATGAAATAAATCCATATCAGTTTTTTGGTGTAGGTATTCCAGAGAACATGGATGATTCACAAACTATTATGAATGGTCATGCAAGAATGGCTATTGATAATTTAGCATTAGCAGGTAATTTAGTTTTTGATGTAGATGAAACTATGTTAGTTCCGGGTCAAGACATGACAATATTCCCCGGTAAAATATTTAGAAGACAAAGTGGACAAACAGGTCAAGCACTACACGGATTAAGATTTCCAAATACTGCACCAGAGAATATGCAGATATTTGATAAGTTTAGACAACTAGCAGACGAATCAACAGGTATACCATCCTATTCACATGGAACTACAGGTGTTATGTCTACAACTAGAACAGCATCAGGCATGTCAATGTTAATGGGTGCTGCTGCATTAAATATTAAAACAGTTGTTAAGAACGTAGATGATTATTTATTAAAACCTTTGGGTGAAACTTTCTTTCAATGGAACATGCAGTTCAATAAAGATATACCAGATATACAAGGTGACTTAGATGTTAAAGCACAAGGCACAAGTTCCTTAATGCAAAAAGAAGTTAGGTCACAAAGATTAATGACATTTATGCAAGTTGCGTCAAATCAATTTTTAGCACCTTTTGTAAAATGGCATAGTATTATTAGAGAGATTGCAAAGTCAATGGATATTGACCCTGACCAATTAGTTAATGACCCAGAGAAGGCAGCAATCTTTGCAAAGATGATAGGAGAAATGAATGCAAATCAACAAGCTGAAGGCACTAACCAACAACAAGGCGGCATGGGAACTGATGGAGGAGTACCTGCAGGAGCAGCTATCTCAGACACACAAGGGTCTGGAGGTGGCAATATCGGAATCGGAACTCCACAAACTCCAGGGGAAAGCGGCTTTACTGCACCAAATACTCAACCTCAAGGACCAACTGAACAATAAATAAATGTCTACACTTAGTGATTTACAAAAAAAGTTACAGCAGGAATCAGAAGGAATTATGTTTCCTTTTAGAACATCTGCACCCTCTACAACTGTAAAAACAACACAACCTGTATTAGACACAGCAACTGATGGCATTATGTCAGTCACTGGGGAAAAATATATTGGTCCTGATTCTGTGATACAATATTCACCAGAGGGCCAAAGACAATTAAAAGAAATTGAAAAAGGAATGCTACCTCAGTTTGACCAAACACAGTTTCCTGATATTGGTAAAGGCAAGGTAGAAGATAGAGGGGGTGTAGCACCTACTCCATCAATAACTACACCTGTAGAACCAGAGCAACCTGCATTTGACCCTTGTCCTGAAGGATTTAAATTTGACCCAAAATTACAAAGATGTGTGCCAATAGAACAACCAAAAAGTGATAGACAAACAGGACCAAGTAATCCTCCAAGAAATATAGGTTCTACAGCAAACGCACTAGATAATATTGCAAAAGCTGCCATAGACCAAAAACTTCATACAAAATACGGAGAGGATATAACAATTAAAATTGATAACTCTAGTGTGTTGTCTAAGTTAGGATTTGTCGGAAAATTAGTAGATGATATTTTTGTAAAGGGTCCTGCGGATGATAGATTAAAAGAATTTGGAAAATTTACGGATTTATCTACTGATGGTATAGATATAATACAAAATAGAGATGGAACATTTGATGTTAAAATGAACCAACTAGGAAAATATAATTTTGGACAAATACAAACAGACGAATCTCTGCGAGGTAATTTAGCTAGTACACAAAAGACAGATAGACAAGGTAATATTATTATGGCTCCAAATAATACACCTATGATTGTTGGTCCAATATCTGTTAACACATTCGGAGCTACTACACCTACAAAATTAACATCAGAACAAATAGCAAAAAATAAAGCTGCTGCTGAAAAAAGAAAAACACAAGAAGATAGATTTAAAGGCACTATACCTAGTTCAGCACCTCAAGCAAAGGGTGGTGAGGGTCTTCTTGGTGGAGGACCCGGTAATATAAAAAGTGATAGACAATCACAAACAGGAAAGTTTACTAAATCAAAACAACAAATAGAAAATGAGTTAGATGATTTATTAAGTGACGTTATAACACAAGAAGATAGACAAGCGGCAAGAGAAACTACGGGTAGTGGTGCTAATAAAAAAGATAAAGGAAAAATAGTTTGCACTATGATGAATGAATCTTATGGATTTGGTTCGTTTAGAAATAAAATATGGTTAGCACATTCTAGAAATTTAGCTAAAGAATATGAAATAGGTTATCACACTTTATTCTTACCATTAGTTAAATATGCAAAACAAAAAGGTTTTATAAATAATATTGTTAAAAAAGTATTAGAGCACATTGCTGTACATAGAACAATAGATATTAGAAAACAAAAATATAACAAAGTAGATATATTAGGTAGAACATACAGAACTATATTAGAACCATTATGTTATATAACAGGAGGGATTAAAACATGGAAGAAGAAATGAGACAAGGTATGATGGGTGCTGATGTTCAAACAACACCTGAACCTGCTCCTGCACCGCAATCAAGATTTGTAGAAGTTGTAGGGGATAGAGTAGAAAATAATTTACAAAATTTAAATGATGAAGAAATGCAATTAATTACACAATTAAATATACCGCCTTTTAGAAATTTTATGTCTAAAGTATTTGGACCTGAGTTTGGTATAATAATGGAACAAAAAGTTCCACAACCACAAGTTTCACCGCAACGTGAAAGCCCTGCACCCATGACGGGTCAAGGCGTAATGCAGCCACCCTCTCAATAGAGGCCCTGCTTAATAGGGGCGACCAGATTCCAACTGCACCCCGAAGGAGGATAAATGGAAAAAGACGATAAGAAATCTGACGTTGTAGAAGAAAATAATTCAGAAGCAACAGAAGAAATCGCAACTCCAACTCCATACAAACATCCAAGTAGAAGTTTGTTAGAGAAGGAAGACGAAAAGACAGCTACTGAAGAATCCAAGGACACCTCAGAAGAGGCCACTCCTAAAGAAGAAAACCCTGTCGGAGTAGAAGATGCTATATTCAAGAAAAGATATGATGACTTGAAAAGGCATTATGATGAGACAATCTCAAAGCATAAAGACGACATCTTAAAACTCAAGAAAGAAAACGAGGCTATATCTAAAAAACCTATTTTTAAATCAAAAGAAGATTTAGAAGAATGGCGAAAAGATTATCCTGATATGTATGATTCTGTAATGCAAATGACAACAGAAGCTACTATGAAAGCTAAAGAAGAAATGAACGAAGAGTTGTTACAAATTAAAAAACAACAATCCGCTTTAGCTAGAGAAAGAGCAGAAGTAGAACTTGCAAAGAAGCATCCAGACTATAAAGAGATTAGGGAAAACCCTGATTTCCATGAATGGGCTTCAGTACAGGATTCTACAATACAATCTTGGCTTTATGATAATTCAGATAATCCAAAGTCTGCAGCTCGTGCAATAGATTTGTATAAGTATGACAGAGGACTTTCTACTAAGAAAGTGAATTATGATGCAAAGAAAGAAGCAGCAAAAGCAGTTTCTAAAACTAAACCATCTGATACACCAACTGAAAAGAAAGTATGGAAATGGTCTGAAATACAAAAAATGAAGCCTGATGTGTATTCTAAGTTTGAGGATGAAATTGATAAAGCAAATAGAGAGGGTCGAATCCAATAACTAACTAACTCATATCAATTTTAATAACAATAATATAGGAGAAAAAAGATGGCTTTTTCAAAAGTATCTGGTAATAATAATCTGCCTAATGGAAATTTTAGTCCGATTATATTTTCCCAGAAAGTCCAGAAGTTTTTTCGTACAGCATCTGTAGTTGAAGCAATTACAAACACTGACTACGCAGGTGAAATCGAAAACTTTGGTGACACAGTAAACATCATAAAAGAACCTACTATTACTGTAAGTGCGTACTCAAGAGGAGCAGTCGTTGACACACAAGATATCGTTGATGACCAAATCCAACTTGTTGTGGACCAAGCAAACTCTTTCGCATTTAAAGTTGATGACATTGAGGAGAGACACTCACACGTCAATTTTGAAGCGATTGCAACTTCTTCTGGTGCTTATTCACTAAAGAATGCTTACGACCAAAACGTAATTGCAGCTATGGTAGCAGGTGTTAGTTCATCTAGCCCTGACCACTTACTAGGAGCCGATTCAGGTTCCGGGCAAGACCAAGATGTAGGTTTTGGCGATAGTGAAGTAGACCCAGTTGATACAATTTCAAAACACAACAGACTGCTTAATGCGGCTGATGTTCCTGAAGAGAACAGATGGTTCTTAGCAGGTCCTGAATTTGTAGAGCAGTTAGGTCAAGCTAACAGTAAGTTAATGAGTGATACAACCGGTGACGCAAAACCATTAAGAAATGGTAAAGTGATTGACGGTAAAATCATGAACATGGATGTATATATGACAAACAACTTTGCAGCAAGTTCAACCTCGAACTTCTTTAAAGTATTAGGTGGTCATATGTCATCTACAGCAACAGCTAATCACATTGCAAAGATTGAGGTAATTAGACACCCTGAATCTTTCTCAGATGTCGTTAGAGGTTTACATGTGTTTGGAAGAAAAGTATTAAGAGANAATGCTTTAGTCCTTTCACACATCTTAATAGACTAATAGGAGGATAATTAAATGGCAACTTTAACAGTAACAGGTAATACTTCTTCTGCAGCTAGTCTACCGATTGGTAAGCCTGTAAGAATGGTCACACAAGTTGTGGACTTTTCTTCTTTCACTAACGCATCAGGTGATGTTGTACAAGTAATCGAAGTACCTGCAAACACTTTATGTTTGTATGCAGGTCTAGATGTCCTAACCGCTGACGGAGCAGGTAACTCTGGAACATTATCTCTTGGAGATGGAGCAGATGTAGATAGATATGTCGCAGCTTCAACACCAACTGCAGGTATGGAAGTAACCAGAGCAAGAGCAGGTGACAGCCAAATGGGAACCACATCTATCGGTTATGGTGTATATGCTGCCGCTGACACTATCGACTTAGTAGTTGGAACAGGTGCTANTGGATTGTAAAGTCCGTGTATTCTGTGTACTTGCTGACTTTGATGGTGAAGGTGATTCAGAAACACAAAAAGTATCTATTGCATAATAGTATACTAATACATAGGGAGGGGCTAAGTCCCCTCTCTTAATATGAAATTTTTAATAACTTTAATAATATTTTTTAACGGAGAGATATCTCCAAAAGTTTATACATATCAATTTATGGATTTTACAGATTACAAAACTTGTGAAATTTTTATAAATACAAAACAAGATTTTTTAAAACAGTCAATAGAAGGACAGTTCCCTGCTGATACAGTTAGTACAAGTATGGTTACATGTCTAACACCTCAAGGGGTAGCTGAATTAAAAGAATATACTATGGGTGGAATATGGGAACAAAAACGTATCTAACATTAACTAATCTAGCTTTGAATGAACTGAATGAAGTAGAACTAACAAGTTCTAACTTTACTTCAAGTAGAGGTATACAAACATCTGCTAAAAATTTTATTAACAAAGCAGTTAATGAATTATATCTATCAGAGATAGAATGGCCTTGGTTACATACAAATGGCACACAAGTAATAAATGCAGGACAACAAGAATATACTTTTCCTACAGCATTTAGAAAAGCAGACTTTGATAGTTTTAGAATCAAACCCACAGAATTAATTACTAATGGAGAGTTTACTTCTGATATAAGTAACTGGACAACTGTAGATGGCACTCCAACATATGTATCTACAGGGAATGGTAGATTACAACTTAATGATTCAACAGTAACTCAGTCTATATCTACAGTAGTAAATACAAAGTATAGATTAACTATTAGAGCATTTGATACAGTAGGTACAGGTCAAGCATTTAAGATTCAAGTAGGAACTGTAGCAGAAGGCACACAAAATTTAAATGAAACATTAACAGTAGAAAACTTTGGTAATGGTGCAATACTCGCTACATCATTTGTTGCTACCGCACAAACCACATTTGTTACAATAAACAACCCTACTACTGTAACTAATATGCAGGTGGATTTTGTTAGAGTATCTGCAGATGAAGTTCCAATAAATTTAAAATATATAAGTTATGATGCATACATACAAGGTAGATACACAAGTGATGAAAAAAATAGTGATTCACAATATGGTAAACCTATATTTGTATACAGAACACAAGACCATTTAAGTTTCGGTTTATCACCTATACCTGATGAAGATATTTATACNATAGAGTATGAATATTTTAAAACACATACAGAATTATCTGCAGCTACAGATACTTTAGACTTACCAGATATTTATGCAGATGTAGTTGTCAATAGAGCAAAATATTATTTATATAAATTAAGAAATGATGTCCCTATGGCAAACATAGCAAATGCAGAATATGAAAAAGGTGTAGAAAGAATTAGGGTAGAAATGTTAAATAGACAAGAGTATATGAAAGATACTAGAGTAAATTTAAATACTACATCTAGAACAACAAGCAATACATCAGTTTTAACATTTACATAGAATGGCACAGGTACAACCTTCAGTTGTTAGTTTAGGTGGAGGATTAATCTTAAATAAAGATGTGTTCTCTATGTCACCCGGAGAAGCGTTACAGCTTAGAAACTTTGAACCTGATATTGAAGGTGGTTATAAAAAACTTTTAGGAACNACAAAATATAATACTAATGTTTGTCCACAAGTTTCTGCATCTACAGAGAGAGTTGTATTTACTGCTATATTTAATGATGTTGTTTTAGCAGGTAGAGGTGGCAGTATACACAGAGCTAGTTCAGGTTCAGGNAGTTGGACATCTACTATTACAAGTTTAGGAACACCTACANNAAATTACGAACANAGATTATTTAACTTTGATGGNACAGATAAAATTATTATTACTACTGGAACATCTAATCCACAAATATTANATACATCTTTTAGCACNANTGTAGTTNATGCATCAGGAACATCTAACTTTAAGTTTGTAGAAATATTTAAGAATCATATATTTTTTGCAGGACAC
>FUFK010444536.1_pt1 | contig 20241 bp, 22 predicted proteins | sample 1021851 | NCBI WGS metagenome assembly FUFK01 (sample SAMEA51879418, study PRJEB19060) | metagenome
ATTCAAATAAGACTCTTTATTTCTATTTTCAGATGGCTTGACAAAGTGCTTTAATGCAATCGAGGCTAAATTACATACAGCTGTCTCCTCAGGTGATGTGTATTCGATAATTTCTGTACACAGATTGGACGATTTGATGGTTCCTAAGTTTTGTTGATTGCTCTTTTGATTACAAGCATCTTTGTATAAAAGATACGGTGTTCCGGTTTCGATTTGAGATGTCAATATCGCATTCCAGATGACTCTCGCCTTAACTTGTTTGCGATATCGTTTCTCAGATTCGTATCTCTGATAAAGGTTGTTAAACGATTCGCTGTGAACATCGGCCAAGCCCGGACATTCATGAGGACACATCAGTGACCACACACCATCCTCTTTGACTCGTTTCATAAACAAATCAGGTATCCAATTTGCAGTATTCATATCATGACACCTTAATCTATCATCTCCAGTATTTCTTCGAAGGTTAAGAAAGTCTTCAAAATCTAAATGCCATGGTTCTAGATATGCGCATCCTGCACCTGGACGCTTTCCGCCTTGATTCACCGCAACCAAGAGATCGTTATAAATCTTTAACCAAGGCACTAGTCCGCTAGATATTCCATTGGTTCCTTGAATATGAGATCCTGTTGATCTAAAAGGAGTTACATCAAGACCCAATCCGCCAGCATATTTAGATTTCCTAGCCTCTTGCCAAGCTCCATCAAAAATTCCATCGATACTGTCATCAAATGTATTAAGGTAGCACGAGCTAAGTTGTGATCTTACAGTCCCGCTGTTGAATAAAGTTGGAGTTGAAGATGTATACAAAAATTTACTAAATAAATTGTAAAACTCAATAGCTTTGTCTTCTTTGTTTTCTTCGTTAATTGCAAGTCCCATTGCAACCCTCATCCAAAAAGATTGTGGTGCCTCCATAAGCTTACCTTCTTCTCGAATAAAATAGCGGTCTGTTAAAATCTGGATACCTAGGTATTTAAATTTAAGATCTCGCCGAATCTTTATTGCCTCAGAAAGCTTTTGAAGATCAAACTCAAGCATCTTGGGATTTAATCTTTCAAGTCGAACAAGACGCTTGATTCCTTGAATAAAGCTTTTTCTATATTGTAATTTAAATATGTCAGAGTCAACTCCCTCCTTAAAAACTTCTTTATATACTGTATTTAAAAGAAGTCTCGCGGCTACAAAGCTGTAGTCAGGCTCCTTTTCTATTTTTTCTCTTGCGCTAAGAATTAGCGCTGTATCTATCTCTTTGGTAGTGATTTTATCGTATAGTTGTAGCTGGGCGTCAAGTACTACTTCACTTACAGATACATCTGCAATATCTTCGCACGCCCTTTCTACATTTGCATTAATTTTCTCTACCCTAAAGTCCTGAAGACGTCCGTTGCGTTTTTTTACTTTAATATCCATATGTACCTAAAATATTAACATTTAAATGGGTTCGTGTCAATTGTATTTTTAAATTGTTGATAACTTTTTTAGAGCTTGACAAAGACCGCATTTATTGATAAAATAGTGAGCATGATAGCATTATTCAAAAGTCACTTTTCTATCGGCAAAAGTATATTAACTCTAGATGATCCAATTACACATAAAGAAGGTGGAGCGGATAGCATTTTTAGTATTGCTGTAGAAAATAATTTAAAAGAAATAGTTTTGGTTGAGGACTCCCTCACAGGATTTCTTCAAGCAAAGAAAAACGCAGATAAGCTAAACATTAAATTAATCTTTGGCCTCAGGATAAACATGAAAGAAGACGGNTCGATAGATCCCAAAGAAGAATCTTTAAATAGCTCGCACAAAGTGATACTTTTTGCAAAGAACGCAAAAGGATGTCAACTGATTAATAAGATTTACAGCGAAGCATTTACAAAAAAATATAACTGCGTAGACCATAAACTTTTAAAGAAACACTGGTCAAACAAAAATCTAATCATGGCAATTCCATTTTATGACAGTTTTATATATAATAATCTTATGAAATTTTCAAATTGCACACCAAATTTTGATTTCTGCAAGCCCACCTTCTTCATTGAAAACAATGGGCTTCCATTTGATGATTTCTTGCAATCAAAAGTTTCAGAATATTGTGATGCTAATAATTTTAACACAGAACAAGCTAAAAGTATTTATTACAAACAAAATAAAGACGTAGCCGCACTTCAAACCTACAAATGTATTACTGGCAGAAGCTTTGGCAACAAAACACTTAGCAAACCAAACCTAGATCATTTTGGAAGCGATCAATTTAGCTTTCAAAGCTGGAAAGAAAATAATGAAAGAATCACTACTAAGATTTAAGAAAAATCAAAAATACTTATTATTCGATTACGAAACATGTAATCTAAATTTAGTTTCAAATAATAAACCATGGCAATTAGCATTTCTTGTTGTAGAAAACAATAAGATTGTAGAGTCCAAGGATTATTGGCTCAAATGGGACGAACTGAATGTTTCTCCCGATGCCGCTAAAATTACAGGATTTACAAAAGCTAAATATGACAAAAAAGCATCTTGCCCAAAGCAAGCCTTAGAACATTTTGAAAAATATTTGTATGACCCAGATTATATTAAGGTGGGCCACAATCTTTTAGGCTTTGATGTTTATATGCACAATTTACATCGCAAGCTTGTTAATGCAAAATATAAGTCAGACTTTTCTTATACAAATCAATTAGTTGACACTCTATGTCTGGCAAAAGCTTTAAAGAAAAGAATTAAACTAAATAAAGATGATGATTTTTTGGCATGGCAATACAGATTAAATCACTTGATAGAGAGGGGGTTAGCCTGCAATCTTAAGCAATGCTGCAAAGACTTTGATGTGCCTTTTGATGAGAAAAAGCTTCATGATGCACTGTATGACATTGAAGTTAATTTTGAAGTATTTAAAAAAATGATATGGGAAATAGAAATATGAGTAATTTTACAGAACAGTTTTCATCTTATGATGAGTGTGTACCAGCGGGAGTTAAGCTTCCAAATATTAAAATTGAAGACAGATATTATAAAATGCTTGANGCAAAATCTGATATCTCAAACTATGATTTTCTTAGAAAGCTTTGTCATAAGGGTGTTTACGACAAAGGTATAGATAAATTTAAAAACAAAAAAGAGTATTTTGACCGAGCAAAAACAGAGCTAACAATTTTAGAAGACCTTGGGTTTACAGATTACATCTTACTAAATTGGGATATACTTAATTATTGCCATGAAAATAATATACCCACGGGCCCAGGCAGAGGCTCTGCAGCAGGGTCTCTTGTACTTTATTTAATCGGAGTAACAAACGTAGATCCAGTGAAATACAACCTTTTCTTCGAAAGGTTTGTTTCAAAGAGTCGAGCAAGAAAAATTGAACACAATGGTGTTACCTATCTAGACGGAAGTTTGTTGGCAGATGTTGATAATGATATTGCCTATGAAAGAAGAAGCGAGGTTATAAACTATATCGAAAAAAAGCACCCAGGCAGAACTGCAAAAATTTTAACATTAAATACTCTTAGTGGCAAACTTTGCATAAAGGAATGCGGCAAGATCGTTGGAGAACTTTCAGAGCAAGAAGTGAATGAGGTTAGTGACACCATCCCTAAGAGATTCGGTGTTGTTGTTCCACTCAAAACTGCCTTAGAAGAAAGTGAAAAATTTGTTGACTGGTCTGGGAAAAATGCAGAGTCATTTAATATAGCTCTTAAATTAGAAGGGCTTAATAAAAATACAGGTGTTCATCCAAGTGGAATTGCAATTTCTTTTGACAAAATGACCGATATATGCCCAATTCAAAAATCAAACGATGGAGCCTTGGTGACAGGTTACGATATGAACTGGGTTTCAGAACTTATGGTTAAATTTGATATTTTGGGACTACGCACTTTGAGCGTAATTCATGATGTATGTAAAAACCTAAATATCGATTGCGAAGATATTGATTTAAATGACGCCTCCACATTTACCCCTCTACAGTCGCTTAGCACCCCTCATGGGCTTTTTCAAATTGAATCCGATACCAACTACAGGGTTTGTAAGAAAATCAAGCCTAGGAGCCTAGAAGAGCTCAGTGCGGTTGTAGCCATTGGGAGGCCAGGCGCTTTAGAATTTTTACAAGACTATGCAACTTATATTGAAACTAGCGAGGCACAAGTTATTCATGAGTTTTTTAGCGATGTTCTGGATTATACAGGAGGCATTCCGCTTTATCAAGAACAACTTATGCAGATGGCTGTAAAGGTAGGGTTTACTCTTGATGAGTCAGAGCAGTTAAGAAGAATAGTTGGCAAAAAGAAAGTTGATCAAATGCCTGCGTGGAAAGCAAAAATACGAGAAAAGGTGCAACAAAATAACCTACCAGAAGAAGTAGGCACAATTCTTTGGAGCGTTGCAGAGGATAGCGCTAACTACTCATTCAATAAATCGCACTCTTTGAGCTATTCTGTATTAAGTGCATGGACTACATATCTAAAGTTCAAGCATCCACAGCAGTTCTTCTTGTCTCTTTTAAAAATGACCAAATATGAGCCTGCTCCTCAAGAAGAAATATCAAAAATATGCAAAGAATTGTCAAGCTTTGGGATTAAATTGCTTTCTCCAGACCTAGCAAAGTCTAACATGGATTTTTCTATTGAAGGAAAAAACATTCGCTTTGGCTTAAATAGCATAAAAGGAGTAAGCGAAAAGTCTTTACAGTCCTTAAAAGATTTTAGGTCAAGCGATACTCCAACTAAATATGATATATTCTTAGCCGCCAAACAAGCTGGACTGAATATTGGTGTCTTGAGCGCATTGATACAAGCTGGAGCTTTACAAAGCAAGGGTTCCAACAGATCTCTAATGGTTTTAGAAGCGCAAGCTTTTAACTTATTAACTGAAAGAGAAAAAAGAAATTTTATATTGCTTGGAGAAAAGTATGAATACAAGCTTCTTAACTGTATTTCTGACGCAAAAAAAGGAGAATTAGTTGGAGATGATGGCAAGCCTCTAATGAAAGATTCTCGCTTCAAAACATTCAAAAAGAAATATGATGTTTATAAGTCCATTTATGATAAAAATAAACCTTATGAAACTTTTGCAAACTGGTATTTTGAGACGGAGCTGCTAGGATACAGTCATAGCGCAAACTTAAAAACATGTTTCAATGATTCATATAACTCTCTATTAGACTCTAGAGACTTGAAAATTATGGAGTCTGATGAGAAAGGTAAATTTATTGGAGTGGTTGATGATTGCATCAAAAGAACTTCTAGAAATGGAAATAAATACATGAAGCTTTCTATCTCTGACGAATTTGGAAAATATGATGCGATGCTATTAAATTCTAGAAGAGGAAACTTCTATGATAGGTATTTCGAATCTAAAAATAAAACACCTTCTAAAAAGAGTATTATTGTTGCTTATGGAAGAAAAGGAGAGGATATAGTATTTCTTGACTCATTAAATATTATGGATGAAAAGATCTATATGAAAATGTCTGACGTTAAATAATTTAGAGTGTAAATTAATGAAGATGACTCCTAAACCTAATTTTACGCCTCGCGCACAGCAGGCAATAAATGAAGCTAAAAAGGTTGCCAAAAGATACGCGAACGAATATGTGACGCTAGATCACCTATTTTTTGGAATGGTTAATTTAAATGCTGGCATTTTAGCAGAAATACTTTTTCTACTTAGAATTGATCAAAACTCTCTAAAGGAAAAGATAGAAAGCTCATTTTTTAATTTTGAAGAAACAAGCTTTTCTGATGACATTGAGCCTGCATTTGATCAACATTTTCATCTTGTACTCAAAGTTGCAGCCTCTATAGCAGATAAGCTTGGACACGAATATGTTGGAGTAGAACATATATTGCTCGCCCTCTTAAAATATGAAGAATCTAATATTGCAAATTATTTTAGATCTTTCAATGCTTCTGAAGACGACATTATAGCTGAAGTCAGAGATTATTTGCACCTTGGCAAAGAAGCTTCAGCACCAACTAAACAAGACGTTAAGCCTGTAAGAAAAAAGCCATCTGCTCAAAAAGAATCGAAGCTGCAAAATTTGGAGAAATTCGCAACAAACTTAAACGCATTAGCAACACAAGGAAAATTTGACAACATCATAGGTAAAGAAACTGAAATTTATGAAGTTTCAGAAATTTTATGCAGAAGAACTAAAAATAACCCAGTGCTACTAGGAGAAGCCGGAGTCGGAAAAACTGCCATTGTGGAAGGGTTAGCTCAGAAAATAGTCAAAGGAGAGGCGTCTGATTTCTTGCTTAGTAAAACTATATATTCTTTGGACCTAGGGTCTCTAATTGCTGGAACAAAATATAGGGGTCAATTTGAAGAAAGGCTTAAAGGCATTATTGACGAAGCAAAGAAAAACAAAGATTTAGTTTTATTTATAGATGAAATTCACACTCTTGTTGGAGCAGGAAGTGCAGAAGGTAGTATGGATGCAGCAAATATCTTAAAACCTCTTTTGGCACGAGGAGAACTTAAATGTATAGGCGCTACAACTCAAGATGAATACAAGAAAAGTATTTTAAAGGACGGAGCTCTAGATAGAAGATTTCAAGCCGTTACAGTAATTGAGCCAACCAAAGAAGAAACTCGACAGATCATTGAAGGAATTAAACCAAAATATGAAGAGTTTCATGGAATTTCATATCCACCAGAGGTTTTAGATTTAGTAGTAGAATTGACATCAAGATATATTTTTGATAAGCAATTTCCAGATAAAGCTATTGATATACTCGATCAAGCTGGCTCAAAAGTAAAGATTAAAAATATTGAACGCCCCCAAGAAGCAAAAGACATTGAAAACCGACTAGAAGAGCTTGCCATGCAAGAATCAAAGCTGCAGCTTATAGGAGCGCAGTCTATCGAGATTGAAGACATGCAGTTAGATCTTCTTGAAAAATATGATGAAATTATTACTGCATGGGCAAAAAAAACTATGCGTTCAAAAATTAAAGTTAAGAAAAAAGATATTTATGAAGTAATTGCCTCCAGGACCGGAATTCCGATTTCTGAAGTATCAAAAAAAGATTCTGACAAAATGCTTGGCTTATTCAAAAAATTAAACAAAAAGATTATTGGTCAATCTCAGGCTCTTAAAGAAATTTCAGAATGCATTCTAAGATCAAAATCTGGTCTACAAGACCCAAACAAGCCAGTTGGAAGTTTTCTTTTGGTTGGCGCAAGTGGAACCGGAAAAACTTATACCGCAAAATGTATTGCCGAATATATTTATGGAAGCCAAAGTAAACTTATACAAATTGACATGAGTGAATTTTCTGAAAAAATTTCTTCGACAAGGCTCATAGGGGCTGCCCCAGGATATGTTGGTTATGAAGAAGGAGGAGAGTTAACAGAGAAAGTCAGAAGAAACCCTTATAGCGTCGTACTATTTGATGAAGTAGAAAAAGCTCACCCAGATGTTTTAAATGTATTATTGCAAATATTAGAAGAAGGTTTTGTGACCGACAACTCAGGTAGAAAAGTTAATTTTTCTAATTGTACAATTATATTAACAGGTAATGTTGGAAGTCATAAACTGGAAAAATCATCAGTTGGGTTTGCAACAGATAATTCCGTTATGCCAATTGATAAAATTAAATCTGAACTAAAAGCCCACTTTAAACCTGAATTCTTAAATAGGTTAAATGAAGTCATTGTATTTGAAGATTTTGACATAACAAAGCTTATTAAAATAGCAAGACTAGAACTTCAGGAATTAGAGCATAAGTTGTTTTCTAAAAAAATAAATTTATCGGTTACCCCTAAAGCTATTAAACATATTGCCGAAGAAGCCTTTGATCAAAAAATGGGCGCAAGACCGATTAAAAGATTAATTCAAAAATATATAGAAAATCATTTATCAAAGTTGCTACTTAGCAATCATCTTAAAAGTAATTCTTGCATAAAGTTTTCTCTATGCAAGGGAGAAATTATTTATTCAATTATGGAAGCAGGGGCTTGATTGGATTCTCAATTGGATCATCTTTAACCTGCATAGGATCCTCAAATTTTTCTCCAGGATTTTCTGAAGGAGAGTCTTTCTTTTCGTTATAAATTGACATGCATGCAGCAAATCTATCTCCTTGAATTGGATATCTTTTCTTCATGTTTGCATCTAGAATACAACGAGTCATAAACTGATCCCCAGATTCTTGAGCCGTGGGTGTTGGATACCTTTTGTCTTCATTGGTAAGAAAATTATTTTTCTCTTCTTCTGGCATTTCTGGTTGTTTTTCTGGGAACATTTGTTCGTACTCAGAGTATCTCATAGCTTGATCAATTAAATCATATGCTTGAGCTATATTATTTTTTACCCAGCCCTCTAGCTCTGAATCATCTTTTACCATATCATACATAACCCTAGCTTTTTTCCAAATATGATACAATTCAGATTTTACTTTTTTATTGGTATTGCTATAATCCGACATGTGATTGCTTTCTGAAATATCGCTCATAATAATTCTTACACTTAATTAAGATATTGATCTAAACCAGAACTCGACTTTTGATTAGGAGAATCTTTTCCTACTACTTGATTTGGTTTTGCAGCATGTAAATTATAAGCATAAATTAAATCTTTTAATCTTGCCTGAGACTGAGAGTATGCTTCTGAATAATTTTTTGCAGTAACATTTTTGTTTGATCTCTGAATCATAGAATCGCCTTCTCTGATTGTTTGAAAATCTTGACCAGGAGTTGATCCATCAATTCCTCTTAAAGTTTTTCTGTGTGCTTTGCGGTTATATTCAGAAACATACATCTCTCTCAGTATAGATTGTTCTTCTAGCTTTAGATTTTCCGGATTATCTCCGCTAAAAGAAGTAAATATTAAATTATTTAACTCTCCAAGATGACCTTCAAGCCAACCAGATATAAGGCCAATCTCTGAATTACGAGAATCGCCATGTTCTTCAAACCCCAATTCTTGATCGTAAATTTTTACTGCAAGTTGACCAAGGTTTGTATCTGGATTGATATCGTGCGCCATTTTAGTTGTTTAAATAATCAATAACTTGTTTGTGCTTTGGATTTGATGGATCTAATTTTGTGGGTTCACCCATTATTTGTACACTGCCTTTTCCATGTAAGCTAGAATCAAATGCTCTTTTAATTTTATTTTTTAATACGGTTTTGTTTCCAGAAGGAAATACTCCGACCTTGACCGCAAATGCCTGAAGATCTGTTAAATTCATGTCTTGCAGCATCTCTGCGAATACTCTTTTGTCATTTGTTCTAAATGGATTAATTTTTGGAATACCTAAAATTTCCTCAAGCTCGCGTGCCTGTGCGACTTGATCCTCGTAATTTTTACCATTTGTTTGTTGTAAATCTTCAAGCTTTGGCTGCTTCTTTGCTTTAGAAGTCTTGGAAGCAGTAGACTTGCTCGTAGTAGTTTTCTTTTTTGCCATAATTTTTACCTTTTACCTTGTATGGGTTATACACTAATATAATAAACTAATTAAATAAAAAATCCACCCCAGTCGCCTGAGGTGGACTTTTATAAAACGCTAATTTTTAAAAAAATTAAACGATAAGACCAAGCAACACGCGATCATCGATGATCATACGGCCTTCTTCAAGAGAACCGTAGTAACCAATCTTGGATTGACGTGTTACGAATTGATCGTCGGCTACGAGAGAGAACTCGTCTCCGGACTCGGAATCAGTAGCTACTGCACGAATCATGGACTCGCGACTGAGGTCAACACCAACGATGATTTGTTCGGCAACAGCATTTCCAGCACCATCGTCTCCGAAAGGTCTTGCGGATCCACCTGTTACATAGTGTTCATCATAGTTTGTATTACCTGCAGCTACATCAAATGTAGTGTTCCATTTTTGACCATCTCCCATTTCATTGTACTCTTGGATTGATACGCCATAGAACTCAGGAATGCCAGCGCTATTAAAGATAGCGTCACGCATGCCGTCTGTTCCAGCGATGGAATCAGAACCAACAGTGTTGATTGGGTTGTAAGCCAAACCGCGGATTTCTTCTACGATTTCAGGAGAAACGAGAATATCGGTGATTCCACGTCCACGACGCTCAGCAGGTGTTCCACCGGTCCAAGCAGTATTAATACGCTTAGCCTTTGTGAACAACTTGTTAAGGTCGGAAAGAAGGAATCGATTAGCTTGAGCAGAACGAATAACGTGTTTTTCGCCATTTGTTTCAGCATTAGCCAATGCGGTCATAATCATGGAAGCAGAAGTCTTTTCTTGTTTAAGTAAAACTTCTTGAGCCATCCGGGTAAATGTCTTGCTGACTACATCAAGTCTGGAACGAGAAGCGTAACGCTTATCGAAGCTCAAAGCGCTGTCGAGAGTATAAGTTGTGAACTTAAGCTCGCTTTGCGAAGGAGCGACTTGGTTGGTGGGAAGTCCGCCAGGAACTGACTGACTCCAAACCTGGATGTAATCTTCATCAGTAATGTCGTGATAAAGGTCCAAAGGAATGCTTGGGCTTTCATCAGAATTGAACTGCAGCGATGTAAACATGTTACTTACTGTAGGAGCTGCGTTAACAACTTCAGCCAAAACTGGGCCAATAAATTCAGCCAGAGCAGTTTGAGCTTCGTAAGCAACATCTCTGTTCTTGGAAGCCATAGCTTTTACAAGCTCGACTTGCTCGGGTGTTCTATCTAGAGTGATTTTCATTTTCTTAAATCCTTTCTTTAGAAGCTAACTTTGCAGAGGTATTTCTTTGCTGAAGAGTTGTCGCTTTCTTCTCCGATAGCGATAACTTTTCCTACAGCAGTTCCAGAGCCCAATACTTCAAGCTTTCCGGCTGTATTTCCAGAAACCTCCAGAGAGTCTCCTAGTACTGGAGCATTAACGCCTCCACCAACATGAAACGCGTCTGCGCTCAAAAGAACCATGCCCTTGGACAAAACAGGAACTGTTTGTCCAGGAAGAACTCCTTGTGCTTCATCAAGCTTTTGCTTGTAGGTTAACATTTTCTCACCGTTTTCGTCGAACGCCAAGGTTTCACGAAGTGTGATTCCCAACGTTGCTCCGGTGCCATCAGCGGGTGCAACCGTCATACCGTTAGAGGGGTATGCGTTAAATCCGATGTGTACACCACTAAAGCTTGCACCAAGGTAGTCCCTAAGGGCTCCCGAAGTAGCAAGTGTTGAAGGTGTGTCACCGGGGAGTGCGCCCGCACTTACTTTGACCACTACGCCAGCATCATGATCGCCAGATCCTGCGGATGTCATTGCGGCCAGAGCGGCAGCATTAGCACTCGAAAGATCCAAAGCAAACAAGTTGACAACGTCGTGTTCACTGTAGTCTCGGTATGGTAGTATTCTTTTTGCCATAATTTTTTTCTTCTATATATTAGTATGAAATTTTAACAGAATCCTTGAAAGTCTTTTGCAGACGATCTCTTAAAGATTCTCCGTCAGATGAAGACTCATTATTGTTAACAACAGCAGCTTCTTCAACTTCCAAACTTTCAAGAGCTTCTTCTACTGCGTTAGCTTCTTCAGTTTCTTCGGTTTCTTCAGCAGATGCTTCAGCAACTTCGATTTCTTCTTCTGTTTCTGTTTCGGTTTCTTGTTGAGCTTCTGATGCCTCAGAGATGCGTTTTTCAACTTCTTGAGCTACACGATCTTCGAAAGCCTTCTTCTCAGTTGCGATAAATTCTTTGTTCTTGTGCTTCCAGACTTTAGCGAGCTTTTCTTGATATTCTGCGAAACTTTCTTCGGTTTCATCAAGATCGCTAATTTCAGATGCTACAATTTTGGAATCATCTTCGTCAAGTTCGTAGATTTCATTTAAAGCTTCCATGCGTGAGTTGAATCGAATTTCTGCTTCTCTAGCAGCATTCTCTTCTTCTAAAGCGGAAAGCTTTTCTTGCGTTGATTGCAGTTGCTGTTCTACTTCTCCCATTTTCTCTTGCAGAGAATTTTGAGCCTGAACAGCTTCTTCTTTTTCAGCTTTAGCCTTTTCCAGATCGGCGACATATTGTTCGCCTTTCTCTCGGATAGCCTCGATAAAAACTTTAGAGATGCTTGCGACACTCTCTTCAGAAAAATCTTGGTTGCCAAGCTTTTCGTCTAAAGCTGCTCGGAATTCATTGATGATTTGATCTTTGTCCATAATTTTGTTATTATAGGTTTCTTTGTTTAGTACATTTTCTTCAGTAGAATGGGAAGTTTTTTCGCTTTTTGTCATTAACTTGTCTATAGGATCTCTTCTCTCAGAAGGTTCTGGTTTAGATTCTCCTTTCTCTGCAACCAAGCCTTTGACATCTGCAGCAGGATTCGAAGTGAAACCAATTCCCAGAGGATAAATATCTCCTACTATCAATCGATTCACTTTTCGTCCGTCTTGCAACATTCCTTTTCCACCTAAAGATTTTAAATAAGGAGAATAAGCTTTCATCTCCTCTGGGCTAGAGACTATAGTTGACTCATGCAAGTCGTCTCCCCCAACTGAAATTACATAATCATTAAATCCAACCTCCCAGCTAGCCGAGACACTTTCGTAAAAATCGCTTTCTTGATCGGTTGAATTAACAACAAGATCGGCGAATTCTTTACTGGCAGTTCTGTAAACTACAGCTGCCAAGGCAATATTATAAGCCTTATCTTCCACCAACGCCTCTTCTTCTGTCATCAATTCTGAAGAATCAGAGTATTTAGAAAAGCCAGCAGAAACAATGTGTCCAACTATTCTGTCTCTATCATGTTCAATATTGGCTGGCTTGTGAACAAAATAATCCTTAATCTTAACCGCCGCCTCGCTATCAATACCATCACCATTTTTATTAAACTTGTTTACCACAGCAGCGTTAAACGCAACTCCAATTAAATCAATATTTTTGTCTAAATCAATACTAGCAGGAATCAAAGGGCGCAAAGATTCTAAAGAAGCCTTGCTGATATTTGAGTCCTCAATATCGCTAGAAGCAAAAACTATATTTTCGAACGTTGTTGTATATTTATATTCTTGAGACATTTACAGAAAAGGTACACTTAGTTTATAAACATGGGAGTAAAGGTGGTATTAACATTATCAATTTTTACGTTCATTATATCATAGTATAATTTAACCATCCAATTGCCAAGTACTAATGCAGAATAACTATCTTTTCTTGCTTTTTCTGGCCCAGTTTGTCTTTTTAAACTAGGAGGCAGATCAAACGTTTGGGTTCCTCCAGCAGAAGTCGTTATCTGAATTAAAGAGCATTGTGTTTTAATTAAATTCATCATATCAAACTGATGCTCAACAAAATCAATCATCTTGGCCGCATTTGTTTGACGTTCTAAACTTTGCGATGTTCGCAAGAAATGAATATCTTGTATTGGTATTTTCTTTTGTCTTTGCTCATTGTATGCATCATCAATTGCTCTAGAGCCAAAAAATATTCTGTGATGATCAAAATTTGCTTGCAATAATTCATTCGCAAGTCTAATCCATTGACTGGTTGGCTTTCTTAAATAACAAATTGTTTTATCTTCTAAATTATATTCTCTTTTTCCTTCTGCAAGCTTTTGCTGATAATGCTCCAAATCATCAAAGTTTGTTGTTAAGCATTTTATATTAATCTTTTTCTTTTTGAATAAACTACTTTCATTTGCAGCATTAATAAATTGAACGCCTCCATTATAGTCTCCAACAATACTTACAATATTAAAATGAGTTAGTAAGTAATAAAAGTAAAAAATATGTTGCTTTAAATTTGCACCGCTTAAAGCATAACTATGAACAACTGTACCAATTTTTTTATCGTCATTCAGTTTTAATACCATCATTGCAAAATCATCGCTACTTTCGCTCTCTGCCCAACTCGGGTCAAAAGCAAGAATATACTTTGCGCCAACTTCACCACAAACTTCTATTGTTGGATTTTCTCCATCTTTTAGAGTGCAGGAGGCCATTTTTGAAGTTTTAAAATAACCACTGCTATCGTCTGTAAATATAGACCCAAACTCTCGATCAAACTGGCTTTGACTCATGGTTGATTTGGCTTGATCCAAGAGATTTTGATCGTAAAGCTGGGTAGGAGCACAGTCATAACTAAATTGCATAATAACTCTATGAGCATCACTTTGTTTTGTACTGCCTGTTCTAATTAATTCTTCGAATTGCTCATAAGCTTTATACATATATTCGAACTTATAACTTGCAGAACTCAATGCAATCAATTTATTGTTTTTCCAAATGTGACGATCTTCCTCCTTCATTTTACCTTCTGCAATCATCTCGGTTTCTAAATTAAATAATTCTTCTCTTTGCGTTGGATTTTCGACAACACTGAGGAAAGGTATAATAACCTCATTATATATTCGCTCAGGCATCAAGGCAAACTCGTCAATAATTATTCTATGAAACCTAAATCCACGAAGCTTTTCTCCATCACCCAATGGCAAGGCTCTTATTCGACTATCGCCTATTTCTAATAACCATTCATCATTACTTTTTGACTTGTGAGTAATACATTGTGATAAATAAGCAGCGCCAGGTTTTGCGGCAATATCTTCTATCTTTTTNAATATCATTTTGGCCTGACGAAAAGATTTAGATAAAATACCTATCTCAACCCCCTGATTCAGCATTGCGTCTAAATATGCAAAAATTGCAGTGGTAAAAGATTTACTCATTCCTCGACTCCAAACTCCCATAAAATAATCTGTATTAAACATAGACTTAATTGCCATATGCTGAAATGGAAATAACTTAACGCCGCTCACCAAATCTGCCGTAAATGTAATGTTTTCTCGTAAAAATTTATACAGCAAAATCTTTGCATCTTTTTCTTCGATGAATCCCTTAATTTCAGAAAGCTCTTGATTGAAATTTTTGAACTGATTTCTTTCTAATTGATTTCCTGTTTCCCAAGCCATTATATCATTTTCCTATCTATATAATATTGAAGATCAACGTCCCACAATCTTTTTCCCAAAACTAATAGTTTAGGAATAATACTTTCAGACTCTTCTCTGCTGCCAGTAAATATAAATTGACAATGACCGCAAAACTTGTGGGCCAGCTCTCTCATGTTGTGATAAATGTATTTCATATTTGAAGTATGATGAGACCACCTGTTATGTTTTTCGATATCTCTTATGCTGCCCTCGGTGACTATAAACAAATAACTATCAAAATCTTTTGCGCGTTGTAATTCATATGTAAATCTTTCTAAATTATTTTTACTTAAAGTTGATTTAAAATCTTGCTCTCCCTTTCTGTCTACATAAGTATAATCGTAATATTCTTTGCCAACAGCATAATCCCCAAAGTCTAATTTAAGGGATTCAGATCTTGCAAACTCCAAAGGTTGCTGCTCCCTAGTGTCAACAAAAACTTTTACATTTTTATATGATCTATTAGACCATTCATCAGGCAAACGAGAGCCAAACATTGGCTTTACTCCAGCGGCCTCACAGGCCGCAGTATATGACCCAAAATGTTTTTGATAAATCTCTATTGTTGGTAAATCGTGCAGCTCCAACTCTAAATGAGATGGTCCATATTTTAAATTCTTTTTTTGTATTCTATTTTGCAGCAATTTCAGTATATATTCCTTTACGGTTTGCGCATCATTTTCCTTGCACCAACTAAGTAGTTGCTGTCTATGAGAAAAATCTTTTGAAAAATACTGCTCTTTATTTTTAAAAGGTAAAGGCTCTCCAGTATATAAATTTTTTCTTGGATAATATTTTAAATAATATTCCGAAAGCATCAGCTTGTGCGAACGCAAATGCATATGAAGTTGTTTTTCTTCATCAAAGACTTGCCCGCATACTTTGCATTTATATGACATCTTCTTTTGAAATACCTAATACTCTGGCTTTCCAGTCTGGCATAGATTCCAACCTATCAGCTTCTTCTCGTGCAGCCTGCTTTTGNAGTTCTGCAATTTTAATCATTACCTCTCGCTCTTCNTCTTCTTGAAACAATTGAACTAAAGCAAGTATATTTGCATTTTGTTGTTGTTTACTAGAAATTCTTTTGGATCTATCTCCTTGCAATTTTTGGATCAAAGATTCCATTCGTTTTTCGCATTGGTTATATTCTTCACTTTTTGTTTTTAAAAGCTCTGCAAGTCTCACAGTTAGGTCTTGTTGATCTTCGGCCTCATCAAACATTCGATTCAATTTATTGATTGCGCTTTGTATATTTTTTAGATGAATATAATNTAATAANAAACATTGATATATAAATTAATTTCATCAGATGTTAAATCTGGTTTATCCCAAGTAGCTCGAACAAATTCTGCCTCAAACAAATCTCTATCTGCTTGACTGTCATAATTATTTATAATTTGTATAAATCTAGGAGAAGCAAGAAAAGCCCCCAATGCATCAATACTTCTTCTTTCTATGATGCTTAATTTTTCTTCATTGATAGATGTCTGAGCATAATCATTTATTTTTTTAATTATTTTGCTTGTGGCTTTTGGAGGAGAATACCTTTTGTTAATCGCATCTTCAGATGGAGGTGTTTTAATATTCTCGTTTGCATCGACATAATCAAAAACAGCTTGATACTCTTTGCTGTTGTGAGTAACCCTGATATTAGGAAACAGCACAGAAGCCGCCTGTGCGCAGGTCATACCGCTAGAAACAGACTGGTCGATAAATTCTTTTTGCTCAGACGAAAGCTCAATATCTTCTTTGGGGTAAACGTGCTTGGTTTCATATTCTATTTCGTTATTCAATAGAAACTTTCTAACCGCCCTACCTTGCTTACTTCTTCCATCAATCTTCTCTGCATCAGGAAAAGCCAGTCTAGTCAATTCGGTCAAATCGGTTATTGAGGCAGCGTGCTCTCTAATGATTTGTTTTTGTTCTTCAGTTAACTCCATGGAGTAGTTGCCCTAACAGTTATGATGTCTTGCGTTTTCAATATTTCTTGAGCCTTTTGTTTAAATATTTTTTTAAGATTTTTAATCTGTTTATATCCCGCCTTTCTTCCCTTTTCACTTGTCTTATAACCCATTTTTTTTGCCACCTCTTCTTCGTCCATATGTTTAACAAATAACAATTCGTAAACTTGATATTGTTTTGCCGATAAATCTTTTTTCATATGTTGATTTAATTTATCTTGAGCTTCTATAATATCAAAATTTTGATCTGGCATAGAAGAAACTTCGTGAGAGTGATTTTCTAAAGCTANAGCCATCTTTATTCCATATGCNGGNTTTTTTGTTCTTTCCCATTTNGCNTATAAAGGNCAAGTAGAATCTTGAAGNCCGCTTTTAGTAAATCCACATAAAGAAGCTTCCCCACCACCTTTTGTTGCGCATGATTGATTGAATGGACAATTTAAACATGGTCTCACAAAATTACTATAATTGTTGCGCAAAATGTTTTTCATTTGATTTGTAATAATCTTATTTATCCATGGCTTCAAAGATCTAGACTGATCCCATTGATGCCATTTTTTATAGATATGAGCTTTAATTATTTGCTCTACATCTTCAAAGTCGAACCAAGCTAAAGAGTCAAGGAACCACTTGCCCCTTCTCTTTTTTATTTCTGTATCAATTTCTTCGGCTTTATCTTCGTAAGTAAAATTACTTTTTTCTTGGTCTTCCACGCTTTGCTAGTTTTTTTGGTTTTGGCGCTTCTGACTGTTTCATTTCCTCTATCTGCTCTTCAGACGGCAATACATCTTTTAAATCAAATGAAATCTTGTCTACTTCTATGCTGTACGAAAGCTTAGATATTTCTGGTACGTCAAAAATGTCTAATCCATCTGGATCATAAGATTCATCATTGATTTGCGCTCTGCGCGTCGTTGATCTTGCAGCTGGTTTAGATTTTTTTTGCTTTGCCGCAGATAAGATATTTAAACTCTCACCACAACCACCACAAAATTTAGGTGCTTGTATTGAGTACATATTTTTAAAACCACAGTGTGGACAGTAAGAAAAAGCCATAACTATATATTATAGTAAAAAATAAAATTATATCAAATAACCGCTAATAACGCGAGCCTGTTTTCTTACAAAGTCTTCTACATCAGGGCCCCAAGACCTTTTCTCTTTGACATATTCTAAGCAAATAACTCCAAGTATTTTTCCGTTTAAAGTTTTTACAGGTCTAGCAAACATACTTTGCACGCCCTTTTGCTCAAGAAAAGATTTAAAACCTATATCTTCGTTATAATTTTCTGTATCACTACATACAAAAGTTTTATTTTGCGCTATATCCTTGACCATTGCATGAAAATTTGAAATTCTTATGTTTTGTAGAGAATGACACTCCGAGCTAATACCCTCACTTATAACCTCGTAAGTACAACTTAATTTTTGCTGACCTCTACCAGAGAAATAATGCTCTCCATTATGAAACTCCATAACGTATGCCCTATCACAATCTGTTTCATTCATAACAAAATCTAAAGCTGCAATAATATTACTATGAGCAGATGGATCGTAATTGAACTCTTTGCTCTTTTTTTCATCATATTTTACCTTTAACCACATGCCCAGAACAGCCGTAACGGCCGAAACAACACCAGTTAACACGCTAATTATATCTAATCCAATATTCATTTTTTAAAAAGTAACGGAGCGAAACAAAACAAACAGACAGATGCCATAATGATACCGAACCAGGTCCATGGAGCAACGGGATCATAATCATTTGCCTGTCTTACAATAGATAATACATTATCAGGTTCAATTGTAGAATTTATTTCTTTTAAATCTTCTTGTTTCTGTAAAAATTTTTTTGCACACCCGTTAAAAAATAATAAAGATAATAATAAAAATCTCATCGTCTCTTGCTGGGTATAGCATAAAACCCTACAACCATAAAACATAAATCCATAAAAGATGCTAACATTAGACCTCCGGTCATTTGTACCATCTCCCACTCCTTGCTCCCAAATAGCCAACTAAAAAATCCAAATTTAGCACCGTCTCCCTTGGGAACGATAAGGTTATATGTTATATCAGGGTTCATTGCATAGTATATCATCAGGAAACACATGGTAAAAGTAATGCTCATGAAAAGCACTCGTCTTGTGACCTGTACAAAAGGATCTTTTGCGTTTTCTGATTGACTCTTAATCAAAGCGTCCAGCATTTTCTCATCTCTGGCCGCTAAAGCAAGTTGATCTTGTCTTTTTTGTTCTAACCACGCGTTTATCAAATTGCAGCCAAGCTTTATGCCTGCTCCAATTATAGTATTAAGGATTGGTCCCATTTTTATCCCCCTATATTCGTACCCTCTAATGCAATAATTACAATTAATACTGCCGCTATCACTAAACCTGCACACATTAAGCATTTTCTCCAAACTTCTGCATCATGAACATCTTCCGGATTTGGCTTTGGGCTAGGCTCTGGATATGGATGAGGGATATCTATATTCTCTTTGTTCATGCTTATAAGTACACTTATTTTAAAAATGTATATTTATGTGTAATATATAATATGTCGCAAAAGTCTATACTTGAAACTCTTAGCAAAAATTTAAATTCTTATCAATCGACGTCTTGGCTTAAAACGGAAAATGCCAGACTAAACGGCTCTACTCCAGCAGAACTTATGATGGAAAATAAAACCGACAAGGTTGTAAAAATATTGCCCGACGAAATCAAAAGAATTAAAGGAAAAAAAAGGGATTAATACACCCAAACCCACTCGCTTTTGGTATGCGAGTAAAGGTAAGGATAAGAAGTTGTATTTGTCCAATGCCATCCTGCGCCATCTAGATACAACCATAAACCCTGTTCTGCTTGATGAATATAAACCCAAGCTAATTTTTCGTGATAAATCCAATCATTTTGAAGGGGAAGGTAAGCCCCGAACCAATCAGATAATTTCCAACCAGCCTCTAAATCGATTGAATCACTTTGCCATGAATCAAAAATTAGAGGACACACCATTTATTGATGTTCCCTTACAAAAAATTCGACAGTGTATACAACCTTTTATCCTATTACCCTTAGCACATAGAGATAAATTGTGGAAGTTTGTTGGATGGGTAGGAGAAAGTTATGGCTACTGTAATAAGGATAGCATATACCATCGTAGGGCTTCAACCATTATGCCCAAGATTAAAATTACAAAGGCAATAGACGGAGCAGACACCTTTTATCACACGCACCCAAGCAAAGATGAACCGTCATTAACATCTCCTGACGATTATATGCTGTATTTCGACTTATCCTATGAGCCTAGAAATATTAGACACTTCTATACCATTATGAAGGATAGAATAGATTATTTCAAAATCACGCCTAAGAAAGGAAGCAAAGGAAAGGAAGGGAAGG
>FUFK010063951.1_pt1 | contig 20235 bp, 23 predicted proteins | sample 1021851 | NCBI WGS metagenome assembly FUFK01 (sample SAMEA51879418, study PRJEB19060) | metagenome
CTCAAGTTAAATCATGGGTTGATGCAATGGAACATGACGGTAGAGTTAGAGGATTTGTCAATACCAACGGAGCAGTAACCGGACGGATGACACACTCTAAACCTAATCTTGCCCAAACACCTGCCAGTTATAGCCCGTTTGGAAAGGAATGTAGGAGTTGTTGGACTGTTCCTTTAGGACATAAGTTAGTAGGGGTGGACGCATCAGGTTTGGAATTAAGGATGCTTGCACATTATATGAACGATCCAGAGTACACCAAGGAGATAGTCAATGGAGACATCCACACAGCTAACCAAAAAGCAGCGGGACTGCCTGATAGAGATTCAGCTAAAACTTTCATCTATAGTCTCATTTATGGGAGTGGGGATGAAAAACTTGGAAATCTTGTCGGAGGATGTAGAAGTAGAGGCTCTGAACTTAGACAAAGATTCCTTGCCGCCACTCCAGCACTCTCTGATTTGCAAAAACGAGTTAGAAGAAAAGGAAGTGACGGAATTATTAGAGGGCTTGACGGAAGATTGCTCCAAGTTAGGTCAGAGCATTCAAGCCTTAATACTTTACTCCAAGCGGCAGGTGCTATTGTAATGAAACAAGCCTTGATACTTTTGGATAAGTTTTCTAGGGAATGGAACATTAATTATAGATTTGTAGGGAATATACATGACGAAATACAAACTGAAGTTCAAGCGGATCAAGCCGACAAGTTTGGTCACTTAGCTGTGTCATGTATTGAAGCGGCAGGTTTGCACTTTAACTTAAGATGTCCACTAACGGGGGAATATCATGTTGGCAATAATTGGTCGGAAACACACTAAACTAAATGATTCGGAAATGTCTCCTAAACGTAAAGGAGATTTTGCGGAACACTACGTTATAACCTGGTTATGGGATCAAGGCTATGAAGTATTTAAAAATAGTGGTAGTGACGGAATAGTGGACATGATTGCATGGAATACCTCCGAAAACAAAACTATTTTAATTGACGTAAAAACTTTCCAGACTACTAAAAGATCCGATTGGGGAGGTTGTTCCCGTACAGACCGACAAAAAGAACTAAATGTTCGTCTAGTAGGGTTTGATCCTGTAACTAGGAAGGCATGGTGGGTGGAACATAGACAATGAAAATACATATAGTTAAATGGCAAGATGCTACAGGAGGTTCCAATATTGGATGGAGAGATATTAAAGAACTTCAAAATCTTAAAACAGCTACGGTGTTGTCTTGTGGAACAATCTTAAAAGAAACTGAAAACTACATAATTATATGTCCTCATTTTATTTTAGGAGAAGACAAGGAAATAACGGAAGGGGATGCTGAAATTATTATCCCTAAATCTTGGGTAATGGAACAACAATGTATAGGAGAATTTTAAAAATGAAAACCATACATACGTTGGTTCAGGACATCTATAAATTGATGATGTCTAAACGTGTACCACAGGACGTTGACGCTGAACAAGTAATTGAGGAGTTTGGTGAAAACGTAAAAAAACTAATGCGTAAGGAATTTGTCAACAGGGATTACACTAGGTCAGGACTTAGATTATCCTCCAGTGGCAAAGGGTTACGTTATTTGTGGAATACTATTAACAGGGTTCCTAAAGAACGTATATTACCTCATACATTAGTTAAATTCATGTACGGNCATTTGATTGAGGAAATGTTATTATGTTTTGTCAAGTTGTCAGGACATAAGGTTGAAGGAGAACAGAAAGTTTGTGAAGTAGCTGGNGTNAAAGGACACATGGACTGTCGNATTGATGGGACATTGGTTGACGTTAAGTCCACAAGTACCTATGGATTCAAGAAATTCAGGGACGGTTCACTGGCTATGGACGATCCNTTNGGNTATGTGGCNCAGNTNAAAGCATACGCACATTCAGANGGTGACACNAAGATAGCTTGGCTTGCTATGGACAAACAGAACGGACACTTGGAGGTACTTCAGTACGACTTGGAGGACACCCAAGCTCCAGTACATAAATACATGGATTATGATATAGAAGAAAGAATGGAAACAATTAAGAAAGTTGTGGAACAGGAGGAAGCACCGGAGCATTGCCATGAATTGATACCTGATGGTTCTTCAGGCAATATGAAACTTAGTTCCGGTTGTTCCTACTGTCAGTTTAAGCAGTCATGTTGGCCTAATCTTAGGGCTTTTAAGTATTCAACAGGACCAAGATTTTTAGGAGTGGTAAAGAATGAGCCGAAAGTACCGGAAATCCAATTACAGGAAGTTGCGTAACGTGTATCGTTCCGGACTTGAGAAAACATTTGCAACAGTAGTGCCTAAAGGGGAGTTTACCTATGAACCTTTTGATGTACCCTATACNGTTTATCGTAAATACAAACCTGATTTTGTACATAAAACTGGCATTATGATTGAATGTAAAGGTTATTTTAGGGCAGGTGATACACTTAAGTACAAATCCATCAGGGACACNGTGGACGCTGAACTGATATTTGTACTAAGTGATCCAAACAAGAAAGTAAGAAAAGGATCTAAGATGACAATGGCTCAATGGTGTGAAAAGGAGAAGTTCAAATATTTCTCCGTTAGTGAGGTGGAGGAGTTGATGAATTATGTACACACTAGATGAATTAAGAGAAAAACTGTTGACTAGATACGAAATAGATGATATAATAGAGTTATTAGATATTAATTCTGAAGAGTTAGTTGACAGATTTGAAGATAAAGTAATTAACCGTATTGAAAAAATACAACNGGAAATAGAGGAGATGGAAGCATGAATGATGAAGACGATATTGATGTATGTATCCAGGATTTTGATGAATTAGTGGACGTAGAAACATTACCCGACAAGTACCAGAACGGATATTGGGAGTANNCTATGAAATTTCATAATAAAATGGCGTTGGGTATAATAATTGTTATGNTNTGTTTATGGTATTTGTCCTTGATGGACTATAGTAGTAAAGTCTTATGAGNATAGACAATGCTACACCGGAAGAATGGAATAGNTTATCNCGTGGNCCAGATAAACCGGAGGACTGTTTAATGTCTGCACAANCAACNAAAACTATTACNGGATCTTTATATCATCCTTCNGACAGTTTGTTGGACAAACAAATGTTTCCAAAGGAAGAACCAAAAGACANTGTTAATCATCCACCACATTACAACAAAGGTGGACTTGAGGCGATTGATTATATTCAACAGCAACTTGGTGACGGGTTTGTGGACTATNTTGAAGGTAACGTAANTAAATACNTACANAGGTATAAGTACAAAAACGGGGNAGAGGATCTTAAAAAAGCCGAATGGTATTTAAAAAAATTAATAGAGGAGNNTACATTTAATTATGGATAGTTATCAACAGTACATACACAAGAGTCGCTATGCCCGATATCTNCCCACTGAAAACCGCAGGGAAACATGGGAAGAAACCGTTGGCAGATACATGAATTTTTGGAAGAGTAGAGGCGTTAAGTTTAANNCNNNTGAAGCTGAAGAACTTGAGGAAGCTATCCTGGACATGGACATTATGCCTTCCATGAGGGCGTTAATGACCGCTGGGGAAGCTCTGGACAGAGACAATGTAGCAGGGTTCAACTGCTCCTACATTACTATAGATAACCCTAGAGCCTTTGATGAAATGATGTACATACTAATGTGTGGAACAGGAGTAGGTTTTAGTGTGGAACGTCAGTACATTAAGAAACTGCCGGAAATAGCGGAGGATTTCCATGACACCGACACTATCATACACGTTGCAGACTCAAAAATTGGATGGGCGAAATCGTACAGGGAACTGGTGTCGTTGCTGTATTCAGGTCAATTACCCAAATGGGACATCAGTGGAGTTAGACCTGCGGGTTCCGCACTCAAAACATTTGGAGGCAGAGCGTCTGGTCCTGAACCGCTTGTTGACTTGTTCAACTTTACCGTGGGGGTATTTAAAGGAGCGGCTGGAAGAAAGCTTAACTCCCTTGAATGCCACGATATTTGCTGTAAAATTGCACAAGTTGTCGTTGTCGGAGGAGTCAGAAGGTCTGCACTAATTAGTTTAAGCAACTTGACTGATGATAGAATCCGTAGAGCTAAACACGGACAGTGGTGGGTTGATGAACCACAGAGAGGTCTGTCCAATAACTCAGCCTGTTACACTGAAACGCCTGACTTTGGTGCGTTTATAAATGAATGGAGGAGTTTATATGAATCAAAATCCGGAGAAAGAGGAATCTTTAGCCGTATTGCAAGTCAGAAGCAAGCTGCAAGAAATGGTAGAAGAGATGCTGAAAGAGATTTCGGGACAAACCCCTGTTCGGAAATNATCCTCAGACCAAACCAATTTTGTAATCTTTCCGAAGTCGTTGTTAGACCGACAGATACATTTCAAAGTCTCCAACGAAAAGTACGAAATGCAACTATCCTTGGAACTCTCCAAGCTACCCTCACGGACTTCAGATACTTAAGGAAAGTCTGGGAGGACAACACTAAGGAAGAAGCATTACTGGGAGTGTCCCTGACGGGTATTCTGGACAGTTCTTTAATGAACTTAAGGAATAAAAACTTGCCTACTGTACTACAAGCACTTAGGGACGAAGCCATTAAAACTAATAAGGAATGGTCTAAGCGTTTAGGTATTGCACAGTCNNCTGCTATAACNTGTGTTAANCCAAGTGGTACTGTGTCTCAGTTAGTGGACAGTGCCAGTGGTATTCACCCACGGTACAGTCAGTATTACATCAGGAGAGTCAGGGCTGACATGAGAGATCCTTTGTGTAAAGTCCTGGAGGACGCTGGAGTGCCTTCTGAGGTGGACATAACGTCACCCTCTACCAAGGTATTTAGTTTTCCTAAAAAGTCCCCAAAGGACGCTGTGTTGGCTTCTGAGCAGAAAGCAAANGATCAGTTAANGTTATGGTCTATTTACCAGGAACACTGGTGTGAACATAAGCCNAGCATTACCGTGTACTACAGGGACAATGAGTTCTTGGGTATCGGGGATTGGGTNTACAATAATTTTGATTCNGTNTCAGGTATTTCATTTTTACCTTATTCGGATCACACCTATGAGCAAGCACCTTATGAGGAAATAACCAAGGACCAGTACAATAAAATGGTCAAGGGTTTTCCAAAGGAGTTTAATTGGGACATAGATGAGAGTCAGGACAATACTGAAGGGGCACAGACATTAGCCTGTGTTGGAGGAGCCTGTGAGCTATAGCGATAAAGTTTTAGATCATTATGATAACCCTAGAAACGTAGGGAAACTTGATGAGAAGGACAAAGCTGTAGGCACTGGCATGGTTGGTGCACCTGCCTGTGGNGACGTAATGAAACTACAGATCAAGGTGAATGACGAGGGGGTAATAGAGGATGCCAAGTTTAAAACTTATGGCTGTGGCTCCGCTATTGCCTCCAGTTCATTATTAACTGAGTGGGTTAAAGGTAAAAAACTTAGTGAGGCAGAGGACATTAAGAACTCTGAGATTGCACAGGAGCTTTCTTTACCACCCGTTAAAATTCATTGTAGTGTATTAGCTGAAGACGCTATTAAGGCGGCTGTGGCTGATCTCAGGAGGAAACAAAATGACACTTAAGCAAATCACTGGCGGNAAGCCCTGCTTTAAGGAGGAAGTCATAGAGAACATAACCCAGACCTGTATGTACCAACTGGACAGNCATAGGNTGAACATNCAGGTACTAACGGANAGTCCTAGTGGTACAGCGGATCATCCGTCAGTAGTGGAGTCAGTGGAAGCTGAAGTTAAACAAATGGCTAAACTTATGGGTGTTATGGGAGCTATTAGTTATTTGAATAACGGAGGTATTATAGAGTTTGAACCTGAGTAGTTAAACCATAGCTCTTGTTGTATTAGCCCTTCTTAATTTTTCAAAGGCTTCCGGATTAGCTTGTGCAAAACGCTCTAAGTTTCCAGATTTTTCAAGTTTTGCCCAAGCTCTTTTTTGTTTACTTGTGTCTTTAGAATACGCTGTTTTATCATAAACAGTATCGTCTATAAAAAATCCAGGAGCAACTTGATTAACAATACTGTCTAAAACAATTCCTAATTTTTTAGCTAGTTCTTCTCCTTCCGCTGTTATTTTTCCTTGCCTATCGTACAATGGACCTTTTAATTTATCAGAAAAAGAAGGAAAAGAAGGCTCTTTAAAACGTAAAGACCAACCAGGATTTAAAATAAAGTCAACCATTTTATTACTTTTTCGTATCCCTACAGCATTAATTACGGAATAAAAAGCTGCTGGTGCTGCCCCTCCTCTTGCNGCAAGTTCTTCAGGTGTTTTTTGGNNTGTTNTATTAGCAAGATTNTCAAATTGTTTTAACGCAGGAAGCATTTTTCTTAAAAACGCCATACGTTTTAAAGCCTCTTTTCTTGCTTTTTTATCAACCATATTTGCTACAGAGCGTCTAATGTCTGGATTTTCAACTGCTCCTAAAATTACATCATAAGCGTTAATGTTGTCAAGAGTTTTGTTTCCTACTTTATCAATAATAGCTCTGTTTAAATCTTCAACAATTTTATTTTTCTGAGAAAGAATCATGGCTTGGTCTAAAACTGGATTGGCTTTCCTCATTCGTTTTGTTAACTCAATAACTGCTTGTTGGTGTTTTTTACCTAATGCTCCTTGTGCTGGACTAGGTTGATATTTTCCTCCTTTAGTTGTGTCCTGTAACCAATCTCTAAACAACAAAAATTTTTCCGAATCACTTGGGCTTTGATCCCACAGTAATTTATATCTTTTATTGTTTAACATTTCGGTCATTTCTAATCTCAATAGAGGATGTTTACTAACCCAAGACCTAACACCCATCATAGGAGGAAATTTTTTCGCTGCTTCATATAATCCATTAGCATCAGNANCAGNANTATCTANATCNTTTATTAANTCATTTAAAAATACATCCACTTGTTCTCTATTGGACATAGCAGCGTCAGTTAATTTTCTTTCTCCTTCACTTCCTGTTTTTGATATATTAGNTGCTTCATCCGCTAACATTTTAGGATCACCTGTAGGAGACAAAGGAGTTCCTGAAGCGGTTGCTGGAGTTAGTTGTAATCCACTTTCTACAGCTTCCCTTCCTTTTTCGTACATAGCTTCAGTTACTTCAGGTCTAGGTACAGAATCAGCACCACTACCACCAAATACTTCAATTCCTGAACGACTACCTCTTATACTATCCCACAGTCTTCCAGCCGCAGGAAAAATTCCCGACAAAACTGTTCCTGTTCCACCACCTATAAGTGCGTCTGTGCCTCGTTTTACTCGACTCATAACCAGATCAGGATTTTCTTGGTATCTAAAATAACCAGAAACCGTTCCACTTGCTCCTGAAATTCCCATAGTTGCTGGAATACTTTTACCTCTTGACAGTATTGTTTCAACGGATATAGGTATTAATTCAGCTACTAAGTCCCTAAAAATTTGTTCCGTTGTTGTAGGATCTACTAAATGTTCAGTTTCCATTTGATTTACTTTATTAGTAAAATCAACTGTACTGTTTTCAGGAAGTTTTCCTGCTCTTTCCAATTCCGATATAAGGGCTTGAACGGGTCCGGCAACCATCCTAAGACCTCCAGCAGTAATAACATCAGTCCAATGATTTTGATTTTCACTAACGTCCTTAATGTTTTCTTCTTGCATCTCATCAAAAAAATCTATCAGTTCAGGAGACGCTTTGTTAGACTCAGAAGCATCATCTAAATTAACACTGTCTGGATCAGCTAATGGCGGTGCGTCTTCAAAAAGATCGTATGTTAAAGGAGTGGTAGCCATTTTAATTTCCTTGTTGCTTTGCAATAATTTTTAGATTTTTGTTAGAAAACCTTTCTCTAGTCCAGTTTTTAAACGATAATTTTGTTGTTCCCTTTTTTCTTCCGTCTAACCAAANATCTTTTNAATNGTTNGTAAGANANTATTNNANTTGCTCCACCTTTTAATGACGCAACGTATGAAATTCTGTCATTCCAAAAATCTCTATTTATTTTGTCATCGTCTAAACTAATATTATCAGATAGAATTTTAGTTATTAATTGAGTTTGTTCAGGACTCATGTTTTGTACATCAAAACCATCAAAAAATTGAAATGTTTTTCTACTTCTGCCAAATAATTTCTTTGCTTCAGAATATCGTTTTTTAGCAGTTTCTTTTGAATTAGGACCAAATTCTGCTGCAATGCTTCTTGCTTCGTTTATCATAGCTAATTTAGCAGCAGTTAAATTTCGTAATTTTGTTACTACTATCTTATAACCGTCTGGTTCCAAAAGTATATTTGGTACACTTTTCATAAACTCTTGAAATTCTCTATCTGAAATGGCTCCTTTAGTAGCTTCAAACCGTTCCTTTACAAAATTCATAGTTAATCTTCTAGCTTCATCAGCACCAATAGAAGTATCTTCTAATTTTCTTCTTGCTGTATCAGTTTCTGAAACACCTAAAGCGTTCATTAACCCTATTCCAAACTTAGCTAAAGGCACATTTACTGCTGCTGATGCACCAAAAATTGTCGGATTTTCTGTTACCAAATCTAAAGCATCTCTAGTGGATAATAATGTTGTTTCTAAAGCATCGTAATTTTCAGCAGATAATTGTTCTGAAACAAAAGCTACGTCTGCTTTTGCTGCTGATTCTCCAAATTGTTTATCGTACGCACTTTCCGTTAATCCTTCAGGGTTGTTGTGTATTGTTACGCCTGATTTTTTTTCAACATGCCATTTTACTCCTGGCCCATATACTTCCTCAACAGTTTGTCCTTTAGAATTTACATATTGACCATCGCCTCTAGGTTGAAATGCAACTGGACCAATCTTCTTTCCATTTTTAATAATTATTATATTTTCAGCTTTTCCTAGTTTCCTAAAATCACTTGACTTTTGAGTAAAGTCTTTTAAAGCCTCAGGACTTAGCATTTCCAATAAAGATTGGTTAGGAGTGGTAGTAATAGGAAGATTTTGTACCAGTTTTCCATACGCATTTGCAGACGCAATGGCTTCCTTTTTTTCTCTTTCCTCTTGACGGGCTTGTTTCATGGAAGGCAACATTTGTCCAAACGCTTGAGCAGCTAATCTAGCTGTAGGGTCTAAACTTAGTTGTGATAATAATCCTGGGTTTATTCTAGTAGCTGCCATTATATTCTCCTATTTACAAATTTAACCAACCGTCATTACCAAATGCTGAACTTGTTGCACCACCTAACAAACCNGNACTAANTGAACCAATCAAATTAGCTATAGCTTGTCTAGCGGCTAGTTCAGTTTCCAAAGGAGTCATTTGGGCATCAGCCATATATTCAGCACCTTGAAGCTGTCCAGTTTGTGCTATGTTCTTTAAGTTAACCGCAGGATTTAACATAGTTAATAGACCAGCTTGAGGTAATTGCATATTTTTCATGTACACAGAACCTATGTTAGCCTGTTGTAACTGGTCTTGTCTAGCTTGCGTAATAGCGTCAACAGCGGCTTGGTTTTTAGCTTCCTGTATAGCTTGTTCCATTGCTAATTGTTCTGGAGTTCCACCAAACATGGACGTTCTGACTCCTAATCTTCCTTGGTTAGCCAGTTGTTCCTGAAGTTCCATTCTTGCTCTTTCTTCTTCAGGTCTTTGTACTGCTCTAAGTGTTTCATATAAAGCAGCTTGTCTATCGTCCAGATTTAGCATACCTCTGTCAAAAAAGGTTTGTGCACCTGTTCCTAAAGAATCCTGAAGTGCCTGTTGTTCATCACTTAAAGCTAAAGTTAATCCACCTTCAGGAGTTCCTGTGACTGTACCTAAACCGGAGGAAGTAACTGTAAAAGGTTTAAATTGAGAAGCTGCTGAAGCAATATCACCTATTTCATAAGCTCCTTTTAAATCTCCTTGTGGTGTACTGTAACCGTACCCTGTTTTACCACCTAAGTCTTCAAATTTTTCTTTAGCGTAATCAATACCAGCAATGCCAGCAGCACCCGTACCTAAACCAAATANTNTATCCCAATGATCTGATAATCCCATCAGTAAGTCCCTCCTTCAATAGCCCCTGCCGTGAGGGTTCCTGATACATTGACGGTAGTTGCCGTTACCGTTCCTGTTAGAGTAGGACTAGCCGTATCCGCTTTAGTGGCAACAGCGGTTGCTATATTGTCAAATTCAGTGTCAATTTCTGAACCTTTAACAACTTTAGCAGCGTTACCGGATGCCAGAGAATCCTTAACAAGAAAATTTGTTGTCTTTGTGTAGTTACTCATGTCATTCTACCTATCAATGCTTTAACATTCATTTGTTGTAAGGANAGGGCATTATCGTTAATAATTGCCTCTACTCCTACCTTAACTGATTTACCTTGTCCCGTGGTTTTAACAAAATCATCCGCAATAATAATACCACTGGAATATTCCGCAGCCGTATTGTATTCCGATACGTTGTACTCCGCTAATGTAACGTCAGCTATAGTAAACGATTGCTGGCTAAAGGCGTTTGAAAAATCATAAGCCCAGTTAGCCGTAGCGGTTACATTTTGACCACCGACCATAATCAGGTTTATTTCCTTNAGTATCTTAAGTCTTGAAGGATCANNAAANGATAATTCATTACTAAAATACCTCATGTGGTACGTTGTTTCCGTACCGTCTATATATCCATCATATTCCGTTATACCTGAGGAACCTCCAAAATACAAAGTTCCGTCTATAGTTCTTAGTCCGTTTAACACTGTAGTGCTAGACCATGTTGTTGCCCTATGTGACCCGTTTTCCAGTTTTCCCTTCATGTCAAAACAATAAATTAAATCACTGGTAGGAAAAATTAGTAAATAAATGGATTCTTCAGGACTAAATACTGCTTTAATTTTCTTTTTGTCCGACTCTAGTGAAATATAGTATACAACGTCATCAGTAACAGTACCGGACACCGTATTAATAGGCATGGACTTTTCCTGTATAGTCCTTCCTAAACTNACTACTCCTGAACTGGATAAAAACAGTAAATCTGATCCAGTGGACTGCACACTGTCCCTACTTAAACATCCTACACCACTTATAGTGTCCAACAGGGACATGCTGGAGGGCGATGTAGCTCCCTGATATATAATAATGGAATGTTTACCTAAAATAACTAAATAACCGTTCCATGCAGCNAGAGCTACTATTTCATCGTATCCATCAGGCCATACATTTGCTACATTAATGGAACCTGATGAACCTCCTGTCCACTTATGTCCACCTAATAANTCAGACCAGTACACTGTAGACTTATCAGCAGCAAAGTCAGCTACCCAAAGCCTACCATAAGCACCTATAGCTTCATTAGCCTGTGGAGGTGTTCCTGCTGCACTGGTTACTGCTGACATCTTTTGTAAGCCAGCGGAGTTAGAGTAAACTAAAGGCTCATAACCTTGTTGAAAAAAGTAAGCACTACTATTAAAGTTTACAATCTTCCAGTTATTAGCCGATACTGAATAACCTCCTGGTAATGACACTTCAGTCAACACTGTATTAGTGGACGTACCTTTAAATATTTTATTGTTACCACCACCAAAAATAAGGTTATTTCCTCCAGAGTCCAAAAATTCTCCTAAAGACTCAAGACCTGCACTGGAACCTAAAGGAGTTAAACTAGCTGTAACTGTTTTAATTCCTTTTCTAGCACCAATACGACCATATTTGTCAATAATACAATTTTCCGCTACTGAAGCAAAAGCAAAGTCATCGTTTACAGGAGAATCCTGTGTGTTGACTCCTTTAAAACCTGGAGCCGTAATTGCTAAGTTTTGTAATTCTTGAGCCATTAAGGTGTATACCAAATAGTTTCTTCAGGATGTTTAGACGCATCAAAAGCAATAGCGTCCGTTAAATATTTATTTGCTAAATTAAAATATTCCGCTGCTGTTGTTCCTCCGGTTTCCCCCCGTTCTCTAGCCAACAAAGCTACAGCCATGTGTATTACGGGCGTATGGGGAATTGCCATTGTGTCCGTTTTAGCTGATAACGCTACAGGCTTTTTAATTACTGTAAAGACTACTGATTCAGTGGCATTAGGTTTTGGATAAAGTTTTACTTTAGTATCATCACTGGAATCAAGACCGTCAAACGTATAATAATTAGGGCTTCCGTCTGCTGGAGTTGCTATGGAATACTTATCGTCAAACCATTTTTGTGTCTGGTACTCCATAAACCAATTCTTTGTATCATTTAAAGCATGTAGGACTTTAGTGCTTTCACCACTGTTTGTTAAGGAATAACTGGATGTACCACTTGATGTAGTGACTGTTATGTCCGTCCGTAATGCTGACCAATCCCAAGAGTCCTCACACAATTTTTTAGCGTCATTAACAAAATCACCTACCATAGTGGAATAGGTTGTTTCAGTAATGTCGGAAACTGTGGACTCTCTTAACCGTCTTAGTGTATTATTTACTATATCTAAATATGTCATTTATCCACGACCTTGATTTAAAAAATTAAAAAAACTAGCTGGAGCTACAGCGTATTGATTGTAAGCGTTGGCAAATTGATTTCGAGCGTCCAACATTCCTGGTTGTTGTCTTTGAGATTGATTAAAAGCTGTTTGTTGAGGTTGTCCTTCCGTAGAACCTCCTAATAAACCTTGTAAAAATCCTTCAGAACTCATCATTGACATAGGTAAAGCAGCTAAACCTATTTTTGCTGGNTTCCATTGTGGACCNCCAGTAAACGGAGTAAAGTTAGTTTGACCACCACCTCCACCACCNCCNCCNCTTAAATCTAAATCATCATCGTCATCGTCATCGTCACTAGGNGTTCCTGGTCCTGATCCTTTAGGAATACAAGAATCATGTGTTGGTGANCCATCAACGGTATCAAAAATATAACCTTCTTTACAAGGACCACAACGTCCGTCTTCNAAAACTGTTGCATTAGGGTCAGAACAAGTGTATTTAAAGGGTACACAATTTCCTTCTTCGTCTTCCTTATAGCCGCTAATACATTGACCACAGTAAGTTTCTCCAGCTCCTATTCCTCTATCTCCAGTTGAAACAGTTACTCTATTTTGTGCTGCACAATCAGGATCAGTGTTTTTACATTCCTCTGGATTTGCCGCAGCATACTCTGGATTACTACAGTCTTGAACTGGAGTATCAGTATCAGGTACACATAAATCCGTTTCATTTCTATTGTACCCTGAATTACATTCACCACAACTTCCGTCAGCATTAACTTGGGAATTAGGNTCAGAACACGTTTGTTTTTCTACACACACNCCATCTATATCTACAAAATTTCCTAAACACCCACCGCAAGTTGTTGGATCAGCAGGGTTGTCTTGCCTATTTTGTTCGGCACAAGAAGTTCCTTCTACGTCAGGAACACATTTATCTAAAACTGGATCACATTTGTAAGGTACTCCGTCTACGTCAGGACAACCGCCTTCAGGACAACCTAAACTTTGCTCACACACTAAATCAGCATCAATCCAACCACCATTACAAGGTTTTTCACATCCAGAAGGAGAACTATCGTTTNCTCTTGCTCCTTCACCGTATGTATCGGAACAATAGTTTTCTGTAGGGGTATCTGGAAGCTCACAGGAAGTTCCGTTCCAAGTTCCTCCCNTTTCNGCACATTCTTCTTCTNCAGNAATTAAATTGNTTTTTGTTACAANTCCACCTAANATAGAAGTACCAATTATTGCCCATACCCAATCAGGCCATTTGCTTGCATCCGTACCAAATATATCAAGAAGATCATCTAATACTTCCTTAGGTAAATCAGCCCAAGTACATTCTTTAGGAGTTCCATCAGGTTCTTTACAATTTCCAGTTAAAATATCACCGTATTTTCCTGCTCCTGTTATTTTATCTTCTAAAGTTTCAATTTTACCTATAACTTGTCCAAGAACGTCTGTACCAATGCCTACAACAGATCCAATAGCACCACCTATTAAATCTCCAGGACTACAAGTATCACTTATACAACAATCTGCGTTTGGCTGTAAAACACATAAACTATTTGAAATACGTTCCGTTGCTGTACAATCTCNTTCATTTCCATCATNGTCTATTTTTGTACATTCTATTTTACCGGAAATAGTATCAAATATACCTCCAACTTTTTGCATCATTTCCCAAATACTAGGAGTTTTAAATATGCCTACACCTAATATTTTAGCCCATTCAGGTAAATTAATAATGGAAGGAAACATAATNCNAAGATTNTCTAAAANTGNTTCANNATCACAANNNCGNCCTNGAACACACTCAGCAAAAATNTNATCTAANTCAGCCCAAATACCTACATCGTTAGTTATTGGAAACTGTCCATTAGCCTCAACCCAAGAAGCTAAATGTGGATTGTTTTTCATGTCCGGATTATTATTTAATAAATCCGCTAATTCATCTACGCTAGTAGCATCTAAAATTTGTTGTCCAAAGTCAGCAGCTTCTTGTTTAGCTACAGTATCATTACCAGAATCCCAATCTTCAACATTTCCACCAGCATTAATAAAATCTTGAAACTCATCAATTTTATCGGCAAAGTCAGGATATTGAGATTNAATTTGATTTAGAATGTTAGGTAAAACAGTTTTTTCAAACCATTCTCTACCTCCTTCCTGAGTCATTATTTCTTCAATCCATTTAGGAGTACCGCTTAAACTACCTTGCCCTAAAAGACCTGCTAACGCATCCCAATTAGGTACTCCTCCAGAAAAAAACTGATCTGAAGTATAACCTATGTTAAGATCGTCCCAAACTTCAGGAAATTTATTTACATTGCCTAATAAGTCTGTCCAATAATCGTTATTTGGACCATCATAATAACCAGAAGTATCATCAATAATAGTATTTACATTAGCAGGAATATTATTTAATGACGATGCAGGAGATAACATACCTGTTGATCTACTTTGTTTGTTTGTATTAGTGTTNGTATTAGTTGCTCTAGTATTAGGAACATTTGTTACAACATTTGGCAAAACAACAGGTACATTAGGTACAACGGCTGAAACATTAGAAACAGCTTGTGGAACATAAACAGGAATATTTTGACGAACATCAGGAATCCTGTTGTTTAATATTTGCTCTATGTTAACTGGAAGCCAAGCCATTATTTCTTACCCCAATTAGATAAACTCTTAAGTCCAAAACTAGCGGCTATAGCCCCACCTAAGAAAGCCTTGTAGTAATCAGGCATAGTTTCAAGAACAGCAAACCCACGTTCCACATAAGGAACGATGTCAGGAATAAAAGCCCCAATAAGAGGCAAGCTGAGAATGACAGCAAACCATTCATCCTTCCAACTATTAGTTGACGCATCTGCTTGTATGGCCTCCCAATCGGCATCAGCTTCTATACGTCTCATCTTGGACGCATGTACAGCCTGTTTTTCCTCATGTTTATTCTTGAGGTATCCACCTACAAGATTAGCTACAGGTGATATTAACGCTTGCCACATATTAGTCCCTAAATATTGTTGTTTGTGGAACCATAACAGGTTTACAGTACGCTGTTACTTTAGCTTCATTGTCTTCCAATCTATCCGCAAAATATCTACAACGGTTAATGTCTCTAAAGTGCATGTTTCTGGTTCTAACTTCTTCACCGTCTATAATAACCATAAGTAAAAAAGCCATTGTACTCATCGTGAAAAGTTCATTAGTAAATCATAAAAACCGTATATAATCGCACCACTAATAAACAAACCAATAGCTATTGTAATAAAATCTAAAACATTTCTTCTTCTGCGTCTTTGTGCGTACACTAGCTTTTCTCTTTTAGCTTTAATGTCCTTACGCATCTGGATCATTTCACGGTACGTTTCTATTCCGTACCTGATAATTAATAGATCCCTTATTTGTCTCTCCTGTTCCTCTAGTTTCTTTTTCACTATAATGGAATTTAGAGCCTCTTGTTCAACACTNCCACTGTCAAGTAGTTTACGNAATATAGGTGGTTTTTTGGATTCCTTTTCAGCTTCCTTTATGTCTGAGGCGTATCCGTACCACCTTCCAAGCTGGACTGCAACGTCCTCAATTTCCCTACCTCTCGCAACGAGCGTTTGAACGCCCTTAAACGCTGTTGATGCCATACTAAGGGCAGTAATCGGGTCCATCTAAGCCTCTCTAGTAACATGGTTATTTAGGCCATTCATGTAAATACACCGCTGCACCTATAGCCCCTAAGACAACTAAAGTTATTGCTTTAGTTACGGTACTAATAATACTATTTTGTATTGATCTATAGGTGGATAATAAAGAATGTAACTCATGTACATCCTTAGTAGATAAACCTAAATCTACCATAGAGGCTTTTACAGCCTTCTTAGCTGCCCTGTCAATCAATGCTTCTATAACAGGATGCCCTAGTTCAAATTCTTCATCATTTTTTGCCATAGTTATTTAGGACACACAGGTAATTCTGTATTTATACCGCCAACACCTATTACTCCATTGTTAGTAGAATTTACACAATTAACACCTGCAACCCATACTGTATTGGAATTGTTTAGTTGTGTTAATATTTCTTCAAGTTTTGCATCGTAATTAGGTACTGAAATATTACCAATGGCATTAAGGATACTTTGGAAATTACTGGTGTAGTTTATATTGTTTATAGCTTCTAGCACATTTGAATTATCACCACCGGAAACTCCATTTATACTTGCTAGACCCAATTCTACACTTTGCGCTCCTGCTTCATTTACAGCGTCAAAGCCACCTANACCAAGATTTAACATGTTGTCATTGTTTGATCCTAGCATTTCATATAGGGCTGTAGTCTTGTTTCCTTCCTGCTCTATCCTGGCAAGATTAGAGGTCATAGCGTGTCTAGCAGTTGTTTTTTGTGCGTCTNAGCTTATCCACATGGCTCCTAGTGAACCTACAACTGGTAAGACTGCTTTAGACCACTCAAGTGCTGCTGACTGCTGTGGAATAACATTCATATTAGGAGACTGCATTAACGCTAACGCCATAACTGCTGAACCTGCTGCGCTGTTGTCTCCACTAGCTGCTATTTTACTAAGGGCTTCAGACTTTGCTTGTTGAGCTTGACTCTGAGCAATCGCAATCTTTTCTACAGCTTGGTAATATTCCATACCTGCTGTCTGACACCCTGTTACAAATACAATTAATAGTAATCCTAAAAATTTCATTGGTTAATCCTCTTTAGGCCAGTTCTGTCCTGCCATGACTGTTGCTAATGCATCTACATCTGCTGCATTTCCTATTGCTGTTTCTAATCTTGCACATTCTGTTATTACTGCTGCACGATAGGTAGCTGTTGCAGATGGTATTGCTACATCACGTTCGTATTTTCTAATTACCATCCAATCTGTTGAGGCTAATAGCTTGTTTGCTGTATCTTTGACTTGTGCAGTCATAGGAGTTTTTAAACCTTGGTTAATTTGTTTTTCACTACTATCAACCATTTCTTTTTTGTCAGCATCCCATACTTGAACGTATAGTTGATTGCCGTCAGCATCTTTAGCGTCTTCATCATTTAAGCGTTTGGCAGTATTTGTGTATTGCTGTGTAGGAACTCCATCAACTAAAGCAATATCACCTTCTGTTACAAAATAATATTGTCTATCTTTTTGTTCACCCTGAACAATATCCATTACACCTTCAGCAGTTTTAAAGTCTGAATTAGCTACACCACCTGCAAATGAGGTATTAGGGAATAATTGTTTTATGTTTCCTGTTGCGGTAATTGCACCGTCTTTAACTATTGCATACATTGGTTACCTCGCATTTGCATATTTGAATGGTGATTCGGCAAAAGCCATATAAAAATAAGTGTTGGCAGTATTGATGCCGCCATTTGTTGCTCTAATTTTAAAACCGTTTGATAAAAAATCTACACCACCAGAAGAGCTTATCCCACTCTCAGCAGAGTTAGAATTAGTATATAAAACTTCAGTAACTAAATTGCCATACGGATCTCTTGTACTATCTAACATCCACCACCATTCACCATTTGCATCTATATATTTAAAAATTACCCAAGACACAGAAAAACCCGTATATACAAAAACTCCATTTGTTGAATTATTCGCTTCATAGGTTCCAAACTTACTAAAACCGTCAACCTCATGCCATGCATAAGCGATATAATTATTTCCATCATCATTAATGTAATCACTATTACCAAGATAAATATAAGTAGAGTCAGGATCAGTAGTTCCCATATACTCACTACCATAAAGTCCGGTACTGGAACTTGGAAATAATGTATAATCATTAAACCCCATTTGTGAAGCTGAACTCGTAAGTGTCCACGCTTCATCTTCATCTAAGTTTTTAACAATTATTAAATCTGGAGCTTGGCTTAAACCATGATTTAGTTTTGTATGTTGACCATTTGAAATTTCATCATTAGAGCCTGTATATTTTATAATACTAAAGCCAGCATCAGTATTAACTGTACGTGAGCTTGCATTAATTCTGCTTGTTCCTGATCCTGACTCTGAAACATCTGTTGTAGTACCACCGCCAGCTTTCCAGCACCATGCAGCATAGTTGTGAGTATTTAGATTTACATAGTTGTTTCCGTCACTGTTGTCACCAAGTGTAAAACCATCTGACGTAAAAGTTTTCACTTGCTCAGTTGTTGTTAGTTCTCCAATTCCTTGTGAGGTTGAAATTAATTTAGTAGCACCTCTTACACTATCTACGTTGGCATGGTGGTAATTGCTGGTTCTATTTTTTATCCAAAGAAAATCTGGCTGAAACTCCAACCCAGAAATTGTTTTTGCTGAAGCATCACCTGTGTAAAGAATTGTATCAAAATGTTCTNAAGACTTTTTAACTGCTGGCGTAGATAGGTTTTTGGTGCATAAGGCTTTAAAACCAGACGGTGGTGAATAGAAGAAATTACCTANCCCCGCAGAATCGGTATTTCCACCAGCCGTTTTGTAGTTAGAGAAAGTTCCGTTTTGTCCAAAGTTTANAATTATATATGAGCGATTTGAGTTTAAACTATTAACGGTAGTAGTAGCATAAATTAAGCTTTCGTTATTAAATGTATGTGCTGCACCGTTTGAACCAGCCGCAGGATCTCCAGAGTTCATCCATGTGATGCTTGATCCGTTGTCATATCCTCCCCAGAATTTATTATTGTCAATATCTATAGCTATAGCGCAAACATAGGAGGAGGCCGTTAATCCTGTATCTGTATCTATAGCCGACCCTCCATCGTAAATTTCAGCTTGATCCCCAGAAATTTCCATAGTCATAGCGGTACTGCCGCCAAAACTAGCTGGGTTTTGAGATTGGTTAGGTATATTTATACCAACGTATCCTTGTTTGTTGACTCCTACTTGTGCTTGATTTCCTGTTCCAGCTTGAATGCCTGACAACCATTCAAAATACCATTTTCCTGACGTTGGTAATTTAAAGTTAATATGGTGGTTGCCATAATTTCCGCTGCTGTACGTTGCAGCTTTAATATTTAAATTTCCTTGTCTTACGTCAGAAACTGTTGTATTCCAAGGCTCTAAAAAATTCACTGTTGGAAAATTATTAGTTGGGGTATCTAAAACAACATCACCATTTGCCAAATTTGTTGTTGTATAGTTATTACCTTGACCAGAGCTATCCGTACCGATTGCTCCTGATACATACTTCATGTAGTAGCCGTTAGTGCCGTAAGAAGCAGTACCTTTATATTCCTTAGGAATCCATTGCCCTGTAACAGAATCGGTTTCTCCAAATTCACTTGGAGCTACTACAGCACCATCAAATAAATGTGTTTCTGCCATATAACCATCAAAATGGTATGGTCCAGTTCCTGAATCATAAGCCGTATCACTAATAGCTTGAGGGACTGTATTGTTTACAGCTAAATCATAATTCTGTGAGGGATTATTACTTGTACTAAAAGAAGTTTCTTGAACTCCGTTAACATAAANCTTAACTCTATTATCTGCTGTTCCTTGTGTAGTATCTACTTGAAGCACTAAATGATACCAAGCAGAAGTATCCCTAAATAGTCTATTAGTTAATCGGAATGTTGTAGACCATCCCCCAGCTACTAACGCATCGCTATTCATAAACCCGAATGCAAAATAATGTGAATCGTCTGTGCTGCCTCCAGCAGAAATAAAAGCCCCCATTAAATAATTGTAATCACTTCCAGCAGTTCCACCATATCCTAAACTGGCTCTTTTACACCAAGTAGAAAAAGTAAAAGTTCTTCTGTTTCCTTCTGACGAAGGAGTGCGTCTTAATTTAGGGGCATCTTCTGCATCAAGCATAATAGACTGATCTATTTCGTAGGCTTTACCGCCTGATGC
>FUFK010041981.1_pt1 | contig 20230 bp, 26 predicted proteins | sample 1021851 | NCBI WGS metagenome assembly FUFK01 (sample SAMEA51879418, study PRJEB19060) | metagenome
ATCCTTTAAACAGGAGTTGCTAGCGGGAGATCATGATATTGACAATGATACAATTAATCTTGCTCTCTACACCGACTCTGCAACTTTAAATGGAAACACCACAGCTTATACAACATCAAATGAAGTCGGGGCATCAGGAACATATGCAGCAGGTGGAGCGACCTTAACAAGTCCTACCATTGGCTTGACAAAAACAAGTGCAACAGCTTCTACAGCTTTCGTTGATTTTGCAAACGTAAGTTTTACTTCAGCAACTATTTCTGCACAAGCAGCTTTGATCTACAATAGATCATCAGCAAATACAAATGCAGCTATTGCAGTTTTAGACTTTGGTGCAGTTAAGACATCAACAAACGGTACATTTACAATCGCATTCCCAACAAACGATGCATCAAGTGCTATATTAAGATTATCTTAATATAAGGAGTCATTACCATGGCAGATGCTTGGAATGAGGGCACGTGGGGGCAAGGCTTCTGGGGACAACAAAGTTCCATAACAGTATCGGTCACCGGGTTATCGACAACAACAGCATTAGGAACAGAATCTGTTGTTGGTAATTCTTTAGTTACATTAGACTCATTACAAGTAACGTCTGCAGTAGGCACAGCAACCGCTGAGCAAGAGTCCGTTTTTTCTTTAACGGGTGTATCTTTTCAAACTCAATTATCTGGAGCGCTAGCAATTGAAGAGGGAGCAGGAGTTGTATTAGGTAGCTTATCAGTTTCTTTTGCAGTTGGTGACGAGACAGGATCAGGAACTGTAGATGCTGGTTGGGGCAGAAATACCTGGGGTTCATTTGCTTGGAATGAAAACATAACTCAAACAGTAAGTCCTACTGGCGTTACTATGGCAACGTCATTAGGAACCACCACACAAGAGGTGGGAACTGGAGTAATTGTCTCTGTAACAGGAGTAAGTATAACAAGTGCCTTAGGAACAACATCTCAAACAGGTACTGCAGTACAAACTTTAGATAGTTTAACCATAGGAGCTGCACTATCAGGAGCTTCAGGCATTACCGGTGAGGGTAATGTAGGTGTTATAGCACCATCAGATCAGTTAGATTTTAACATCGGTGCAGTTACAATTGATATCTTTACACAAGTAGATCCGACTGCTGTCACAATGGCATCTGCNTTAGGNTCGCCTACAATTTCAGCTGATGCATTAGTAACATTAGGAAGTTTAAGTAGTGCTTTCTCATTAGGCACAGAAACAGTAGAAGTAGGTACAGGTGTTATTGTAAGCGTATCAACAGTTGCTTTAACTTTTGCAGAGGGGACAACCACACCTACAGCAGGAGCGACAGTAAATGTAACTGGAGTCGACCTTTCTTTTGCATCTGGTATACCTTTCTCAACGCCATGGAGTAAAGTGGTTACAGGTGCAAGCAATGTTTGGACGGAAGTTGATGCAGCTTAAAACTCACTTTGTAGACAACGATATTGTAAAAGAATTATTAGAAACCTTAAATTTTTTTGAAGAGTACATGCCTGAAATAAACAATGCTGTAAGCCCAAGTGTTTGCTCTGAAAATGCTTATCATACCGGTAACATATTTACCTTTGATAATTGTTTACATTTTAAAGATAAACTAAAAAAATATACTAATCACGAAGGCAAAAATTTAGATCTTTTTCACATTCATCTAATTCATTTTTATGACTTAGGTTACGAAAGAGCTCATGACCATAAAAATACAGAAGATTACTCATTTGTTCTATACTTACAAGATTCAGAAAATGGACATACCTGCTTTGAAATAGACAATAAAATTGTTAAAGTACAGCCTGAAAAGGGTAAACTCGTATTTTTTCCAAGTGATATATGGCACTGGGGTGAGAAAAGCTCAGGTAAAAAAAAGATTGCTGTAGGGGCACTAAAATGTGTTGATTGACACATTAAAAAATATATATTTTAGAAAGGTAAAAACATGTCAAGCACATATTCAGATAGACTTAAATTAGAACTCATGGCTACTGGCGCTAACGCCAATACATGGGGTACAAATACTAATAACAATCTAGAGGTTTTAGATGCATTTAGTGCTGGTTTTTTANCAAAATCAGTAGCAGGATCNGCTGATGTAACATTAACGACAGCTAATGCTTCTGATACAGCAGAGGCATCTAACAAAGTTATAGAACTTACAGGTGCATTAACAGGTGATATAAAAGTTTTAATACCAGCTGTTGAAAGCACATATACATTTTTTAACAATACTACAGGATCTCAAACACTTACAATAGCAGCCACAGGACATACAGGTAATGGTGTTGCTATTACACAAGGAGCTAAAACAACTGTATTTTGTAATGGCTCATCTAACTTTGATGTAGCGATTGCAAGCAGCACAGACTTAGGCTCAGGCACAGGAACATTACCAAACGTTTCTGGCGCTAACTTAACAAACCTTAATGCCTCTAATGTTGCATCAGGAACTATTGCCAATGCAAGATTAGATGCTCAACTTCAAGACGTGGCGGGTCTGGCTGTAACCGATGGAGGATTTATAGTTGGTGACGGAGCTAATTTTGTTTTAGAAACAGGAGCAACCGCTAGAACAAGCATAGGTTTAGGCACATCTAGTGATGTTCAATTTAACGACATGCAGGTAGACTCACTTGGTGTAGCAACTGCAGCCTCAGGCACAAGTGGTGAAATCAGAGCGACTAATGATATAACAGCTTTCTTTTCATCAGATGTAGCTTTAAAAGAAAATATTGAAAACATATCTTCTCCCATGGAAAAAGTACAAAATTTAAATGGTGTGTTGTTTGATTGGAAACAAGATTTCCTAGACGCTAAAGGCGGTGAAGATGGTTATTTTGTTCGTAAAAGAGATGTAGGCGTGGTGGCTCAAGACGTAGAAAAAGTTTTACCAGAGGTCGTTGGCACAAGACCAGATGGTGTTAAAGCTGTTAAATATGACAGATTATGTGCTCTTCTTATAGAATGTGTAAAGGACTTACAAACTCAGGTAGATGACCTTAAGAAGGGAGAATAATAAATGACCTTACCTTCAGGTCAAATTAGCTTAGATCAAGTTAATGCAGAACTAGATATATCTGCAGGCACTCAAATTAACATGGGGGCCGCCGCAGTTCGTTCTTTGGCAGAAGTGCCATCTGGTGCTATTGCAATGTCTAACCTTCAAGGTAAATCTAACGCACAATTTATTAGTGCATCTGGTGGATCAGAATCAACATCAGGTGATTTTAAAATTCATGTTTTTAACGGCAATGGAACATTTACAGTTAACGCAGTCGGAAACGAAGCAGGATCTGACACAGTTGATTTTTTAATTTTAGCTGGTGGTGGATCAGGTGGTAATGTTTTAGGAGCTGGTGGCGGTGCTGGGGGTAGAAGAATATCTTTCCCTAACCCAGGCAGTGGTGGTCAACCTGTAAGTGCAACAGGCTTCCCCGTTGTTGTAGGGGGTGGCGGTGCAGCTAGTGTAGTATTTGGCGCTAATATGAGATCTAGCAATAATGGTAGCCCTTCTTCTGCTTTAGGTTTGACAGCAACCGCAGGTGGTGGTGGCGGCATTATTCAAGGACCAAATAGTGATGGTAAAAACGGTGCTCCAGGTGGATCTGGAGGCGGAGCTGGTGGTAGAAGTGGAGATCCAACAAGCGCTGGTTCTGGTACTTCACAACAAGGTAACCCAGGTGGTGCATCATTAGCTGGTGGCGGCGGTGGTGCAGGAGCTGCTGGCACAGATGGTCAATACCCAGGACCACAAGGTGCGCCCGGTGGAGCAGGTGCGTCTAGTAATATTACAGGATCTTCAGAAACTTTAGCTGGTGGTGGTGGTGCTTTCACTGATCAACCAGGTGGATCTCCTGGAACAGGCGGATCTGGAGGTGGAGGTAATGGTGCAAGAGGTCAAAACCCTGCAGCAGGATCAGGTGCACAAGGTAACACCGGAGGCGGTGGAGGGGGCGGCATGAACGCTCCTGTCAACAATCGTAGCTCTGGAGCTGGTGGTAGCGGTAAAGTTGTGATAAGGTATAAGTTTCAGTAATGGCACATTTTGCAAAATTAGATTCTTCCAATAAGGTTATAGCAGTAGAAGTTGTAGACAACGTTAATCTTTTAGATGGTAATGGTGATGAACAAGAGTCTATTGGAATACAATATTTAATTACACATACAGGTTGGAGTAATTGGAAACAAACATCTTATAACACAAGAGGAGGTAAATATTATGAATCTGATAATACCACTTTGGGGGATCAATCTAAAGCTTTTAGAAAAAATTACGCCTCTTTAGGGATGTCTTATGACGTAGCTAGAGATGCATTCGTATCAGACGCACCCGCTGCTAGTTGGACATTAAATGAAACAACTTGTTTGTGGGAGCCACCAGTGGCAGAGCCAACGATTCTAACAGATGAAAGTGGTAACGTATATCTGCTTGATTGGGATGATACTAATCAAAGATGGTTATCTTCTATAGGCAGTAACGAATACTTATGGGATTCAACAAATTTACAGTGGGTTGCTTTATAACCTTTTTATGAAACAAACAACTCATTTAAATTCACAAAAAATTATATCAGGTTTTATTCCGAAACAGCTTAGTTTTGATTATAGACTGGTAGAAAACCACTTAGAAAATTTTTATAAATTACACTCATTAAAAGGTAATAAAGATAGTTTTTTTGACTTAGAATTTAATAATTACATAAATTATTTTAATCATTATGTTGATAACGGCTTATTGAGCTATTACGATATGTTTGTATTTCCTATCAAGTGTCAAGGATATAAACATTCAAAAAGAGATGATGATTACTATACATTCGAAACAGAAGACATAGACAACTGCCCAGAGCTTACAGTCATACTACCTATAAATAAACTCATAACTGTAAATTTTAAATATCATCATGGTAGACTTAAAAATTTAAAAGGCAAAATACAAATACCTGTAAAACATTACATGATAATAAACTCTGACGTTGAGATAAAAATAGAATCTGAAGAGGAGAATATGTGTTTAATTTCACATTTTCAATTTGACCGTAAATAGGGATGAACCTAGAAAACTATTATTATTTTTTTCCTGAAGCTATACCAAGCATTGTTTGTGATCACATCATTAAATATGGCGAGCAACAAGATCAACAGATAGGTATAACAGGATCTACACAAGACAAAGTTTTAAACAACAAAACAAAAAAAGAATTATTTAAACAAAGAAACTCCTCTATTGTATTTATGACAGACCCTTGGATATATAATCATATCGTGCCTTACATTAATGAGGCTAACTCTGCCGCCGGTTGGATGTTTAAAATAGATAAACCAGAAAGTTTACAATGGACAAAATATTCTAAGTCACAACATTACGAATGGCATATGGATTCACATTTTAAACCATATCAAAACAATGAATATCATGGACTAACTAGAAAATTATCAATGACTCTTACCTTAAATGATGGTGATGAATATGAAGGAGGTGACCTACAATTTAATAGAAACAGTCCAAATGATAAAGAGTTACTGCAAAACAAACATGCAAGAAAAAAGGGAACGATAACTGTGTTTCCATCTTTTGTGTATCATAGAGTTACACCTGTAAAAAAAGGTACACGATATTCTTTAGTTGCATGGGTTTTAGGTAAGCCGTTTGTATAAGGAGAACACATGAATAAAAAAGTAGAAAAAATAATACANGGGACTATAGATCATTTTAAGAATCAAAATTATATAATTATTAATGATGCTATACCCTATGAGTTAGCAAGTTTTTTAAATGCATACTTTCTTAATAAAAGAAACGTAGCTAATCATCTTTTTAAAACAAAACTTATTTCACCCTTTGAAGAAACATGGGGTCATTGGAATGATCTGCAAATACCAAAAACATATTCGCATTATGGTGATGTAGCAATGGACACATTATTAGAGCGTGTATTACCAATCATGACAAAATTTACAGGTCTAGACTTAGTGCCAACATATTCATACGCTAGAATATACAAATTTGGTGATGAACTTAAAAGACATAAAGATAGAGAGTCTTGTGAAATATCATGCACAGTCAATTTAGGTGGAGACATTTGGCCAATATATTTAGACCCAACAACGCAAGAGGGTAATAAAGGTGTTGAGGTAAACTTAAAGGCGGGTGATATGTTAATTTATAAGGGCTGTAAGTTAGAACATTGGCGAAAACCTTTTGAAGGTAATTCCTGCACTCAGGTGTTTCTACATTACAACGATACTAATGGTAATTTTTCAGAGGATAACATTTACGATACTAGACCCTTTTTAGGATTACCCGCATACACAAAGAGATAATATGTTAAAACCAGAAGAGCTAAGAGAAAAAAAATTTAAAATATTTTTAGGCATGCCAATGTATGGTGGGTTACTGTCTGAGGCAACAATGCATGGCTTATTACAGTTACAACAATGGTCATATGAAAGAGGTATAGGATTTAGATTTCAGTCCATGGGTAATGAGAGTCTTATAACAAGAGCACGTAATACAATTGTTTCAATGATGATGGATCAACAAGACTATGTAGCAACGCATTTGTTATTTATTGATGCAGATATTGGTTTCTCTGCACAAAACGTTGAAAGATTAATTTGTTCTGAAAAAGATGTTGCTTGCGGTGTATATCCAAGAAAACATATTTATTTAGAAAAAATTAAAAAAATTTTAGAAGAAACGCCAGATGCTACACCAGATGAAATAGAAGCAAGAGCCTTAGGTTATAATATTAATTTTGACAATCCTAATGACCTTAGAGGTGAAAATGGTTTTTTTAAAGTAAATGAGGCAGCCACAGGTATGATGCTAGTAAAACGTGAGGTTTTTAGAACCATGTTTAAAAAGTTTCCTGAAAGAAAATATGAAACAGACCAAATAGTCAATGGTACACACTATAGATCTGACAACTGTTACGATCTATTCGCAGTGGGTCCCTATGAAACATTAGGTCAAAAAAGATATTTATCTGAGGATTATTACTTCTCAAGGTTATGGACTGAACATTGTGGTGGTGAGATATGGGCAGACTTAGCTATGCCACTAACTCATTTTGGTAATCGTCCGTATAAAGGTCATGTTGGAGCGTTAGTAGCACCTAAAAAAAATGATAAAGACTAGGATCATACAAAATAGATATAGTGATTTAAATAGTGTCTTTGTTTACGAAAACTTTTTAGATAATAAATATCTAAAAAAATTACAACAAAAGACTTTCGAAATAACAAAAAAAGACATTATGAAAAAGTCTACTAATGTTAAAGCAACAATGACTAATTGGAAAGATGTGTTACAACATAAAGAATATCAAGAACTGACTACTAAAATAGTGCAAATACTTGATATAACCATACAACTTAGGAGTCCTTCATGTGATAATTTTGAGTACCACATAGATGACTTTTGGGCTATGAGACATAACAGAGGAGATCATAGTAATCTGCACATACATTTACCATCTATATTTTCCGGTGTTTTTTATGTAGACGTACCAGGCGATACATTATTAAAATTTAATAATTTTGATCATAGTGAATTGATTAAAACAAACACTTTGTATCTATTCGCAAGCTCAATACAACATGAAGTTTTTAGGCAACAGTATGATGAGCCAAGATTGTCATTAGCATTTAATATTTCTATGAAAAAATTATGAAGCCTCCTAAAAATTTTATAGGACAATGGTACATAGAAAAATCAATATGTGATGACATTGTTACATATTTTAATCAAAATAAAAAATTTACAAACGTGGGCGTTGGAGCTGAAAAAGATCTTAAGCCATTTGTAGATAAATCTATAAAAGATAGTTTAGATCTTAAAGTAGGTGCCCATAATCATGATGTTTGTTTTAAAAATTATAGAAAATCTTTACAGGCATGTTTGAAAGAATATTTAGAAATGTTCGAATATGCAAATAATATAAACAAGTTTGATATTTATGAAGATTTTCAAATACAAAAATATCCTGTAGCAGGTGGTTTTAAAAAGTGGCACTTCGAAAATACAGGCACAGAAAATAATATTTTTAGGCATTTGGTGTTTATGACTTATCTTAATGATGTGAAAGATGGAGGCACAGAGTTCTTATATCAAAATCTAAAAACAAAGGCAGAAAAGGGTTTAACATTAATTTGGCCCTCAGCTTGGACACACACTCACAAAGGCATAATAAGTCCTACTAAAGAAAAGTATATAATTACTGGTTGGTATGCATTTGAGTCAGTATTTAGAGCTTTAGTGCAAGGCAAAAACCTTTAGACTAAATATATTTTAGGATATATATTACGGTTATGCCCCTAGTAAATTTTAGACCAGCACCAGGTATAAACAAAGAAGTTACCGACTATACAGGACAAGGTAAATGGACTGATGGTGATATGGTGCGTTTTTTTCAAGGATCAGCACAAAAAATTAAAGGTTGGGAGAAGTTTATTAGTACAACTTTGGTTGGAGCAGCTAGAGATATGCATGCTTATGTGGCTCTAGATGGTACAAGATATAACGCCATAGGCACTGATAGAAAGTTATATATTATAGAAGAAGGTAATGCTTTTGATATAACCCCTATTAGAGAGACACAGGCACTTACCGATCCCTTTACTACTAATGCTACAACATCTGTGGTTGTCACAGATACTGGTCATGGTGCACAAAAGGGAGACTTCGTAACCTTTGACTCATTTTCTGCAATTGACGGTCTAGATATGAATAAAGAGTTCGAAATTACCTCTGTGCCAAATAATAACGCTTATGTGGTCACTACAACGGCAGCAGCCTCTGGTTCTACATCAGGAGGAGGTGGCTCAGGTAATGCAAAGTATCAGATATCTATAGGACCTGAGTTTTCTGTACCCGCTTTTGGTTGGGGCACAGATGCATGGAACGTGTCGACATGGGGAACACCCAGATCTACATCTAATGTTACCCTAGAGGCAAGACAATGGTCATTAGATAACTTTGGAGAAAACTTAATAGCCACTGTTCTCAATGGAGGTGCTTTTGAATGGAAGCCATCTTTAGGTGTATCAACTAGAGCAACCGCTATCACTAATGCACCTACCGCATCTAGACTAAGTTTAGTATCTACACCTGACAGGCACTTAGTATTCTTNGGTACAGAGAAAACAATAGGCACTACAAGTTCGCAAGATGACCTGTTANTAAGATTCTCTAGTCAGGAAGATATAAACACGTATCAACCGACTGCAGAAAATACAGCAGGTTCGTTGCGTATAGCTGACGGCTCACGGATCGTGGCCGCAGAAAGGTCTAGAGGACAAATATTAGTTTGGACAGATACTTCATTACACGCTTTACAATTTATTGGTCCACCTTTTACTTTTGGCTTAAGGCAGTTAGGTCAAAACTGTGGCATTATAGGTAGTCATGCAGGTGTTGACATAAATGGTGTAAGCTATTGGATGTCACAAGATTCATTCTTTCTTTACGATGGTACAGTTAAAAAATTACCTTGCACAGTAGAACAGTTTATATTTAACAACATTAACCAGACTGGTGCAGAAAATGCTTTTGCAGGACATAACGGTGAATTTAATGAAATAATGTGGTTTTATCCAAGAACTGGATCAGATCAAATTAACGCCATTGTAGCATATAATTATTTAGAGGGCACATGGTGGACCGGCACACTTGCAAGAACGACTTGGATTGACAGAGAAGTATACGATAATCCTGTAGCAACAGAATATCTTGAAAACACAATAGCTAACAATGAAGTTATCTCAGGTCTAACTGATGGAGCTACTCAAACTTTCTTACACGAAACTGGCAATGACGCTGATGGTGAAGCNATTATAGCTTTTGTAAAATCAGGTGTAGTGCAAATAGGAGAAGGCAATGAATTTTCTTTTGTGTCTAAATTGATACCTGACGTAGAGGATCAACTTGGTGTATTAAATGCTAAGTTAGAATTTAAAAACTACCCTAATAACAGCACTGCTGTAACCAAAACTACAAGTTTTAGTGATACAACTGATTTTGTTAGTTTAAGAGGTAGAGGTAGAGAATTTACAGTCAATCTTGTATCTAATACTACAGGCACTGCATGGAGATTAGGCACACAAAGATTTGATATACAGCCTGATGGTAGGAGATGATCAAAGCTTTTGATTTACTAAATATTTGGAAAAATAAACCTTATCAAAAATCTAATTACGAAAATATCCACATACACTATGGTGATCAAAAATATATAAGAATGAAACCAAAAACGCAGATAACCTTATCTGACGGATTAATGCAGATAATATTAAAACAGCCAAAAGATTGGAAAAAACAAAACATAGAAATACAAGGTGAAGTTACATTATGCAATGACACACATAATGTGATATACTACACCTTAAAAGGGTCTCTNATATCAAATGATGACAGAGAATGTAAATTACACGTGAAAAATGGTATACCTCAGGATAATGAACAATGGCTAAATTAACAATAACAAGATTTCCTGACCCTAGACCTGAGTATGATGCACAACAAACTGCAGAGATAATCAGACAGTTAGAAGAGTTAATACAACAACTTAATACACAATACACTCAGGACACACAAGAAGAGTCAACAAGAAGGGCATGGTTTTTAAATGGCTGACGTATTTAGAAGATTTATATCTAATCTTACTTCAACAGATTTGACAACAGTATTTACCGTGCCAACAGCAAATGTTGCAGCTACTCCACCAGTCCCTGTGTCTACTTTTATTGTAAAAAGCATAAATACACATAACTATGACGGATCTAGTGCTGTGACTGTAAACATAGATCACAATGATGGCAGCTCAGATTTTCAAATATTTCAAGTTGATGTTGCAGCTAGTAATACTAATACAATAACTTCAAGCATGGTTTATCAAGAAGGCGATGCATTTAAAGTTCAAGCAAATGCTGCCTCAAGAGCAATGATCGAGGTTTCAGTGTTAGAGGTAAAACAACAACAATAATGTTTGTTATTACTGACGTACCAAAAGATATATTAGAAATTTTAGACAAAGTCATAAAAGAAAAAGATTTGTCGCCACTTAACGGTGACTTAGCCGGTAACCTAAAACATGAATACTCTATACCTAAGGGCAAAGCAGCCATATCACCTCTATTAATGCAGATGATAGTTGAGCACCAAAAGAAATATCCTAATTATTTTAAAAAAGCTCATTCTATGCTGAACTACAAAGCTTGTGAAATAGAGCTTTTTAATTTATGGGTAAATTTTCAAAAGAAACATGAGTTTAATCCTATGCATATTCATGACGGACTTTACAGTTTTGTGTTATGGCACAAAGTCCCTTACACCATGAAAGACGAGAAAGCGCGTTTTTCAAACATGAAAGAGGATGACATAAGAGCGGGTATGTTTGCTTTCTTTTTTACAGATCCAGGCGGTAAAGTTACGCAAGAGGCTTTACCTGTAGACAATGCATGGGAGGGTAAACTAGCTTTATTTCCTGCTTCTCTTAATCATTGTGTATATCCTTTTTATACGTCTGAAGATTACAGGATTTCTATATCAGGTAACTTAGGTTTTAAGACTCAGTGAGACTTTATAAGAAAAATCACATATTTAAGTCGCACATAAAAGATCATAAAGCTATAAATATTAAAATATTACAGCTTATTGATAATATTAAAGAGAACTTATCTTATGTGCATCCAACAATCACAAGCACTGATTGGGAAGACAAAAGTAATAGTGTAAAAGAGTATTTTAAGCCTATTGAAGAACATGTGATGCAACACATGCAGTCTATGGCTAAGTATTACAAAGTTAAGGCTGCAGAGGTTGACGAAATTTGGTTTCAACAATACGAAAAATCGTCTAGTCATAAATGGCATGTGCATCCTAGATGTCATTTTAGTAATGTTTATTATGTTGAATGTCCAAAAACGCAAGGTATTAAATTTACAAATTTTGAAATACCAGTCGAAGTAGGTGATTTAATTAGTTTTCCNTCTTTTTTGCCTCACATGTCACCTAAAATAAGAGCAAATCGAAAAACCATTATTTCATTCAATTCACAATTCAATGAGGCATAATTTTCTATAATCCTATTGATTTAATAGCTTTTCGCCTATAAAACTATAACATGGCAAAAATTGTAGATGAACCAGTTCTTCTACGCTATGAAACAATTGACGGCAAACAAGTGCCTGTCTATAGCGCAAAAGTAGAGACAACTGTAACAAACACAAAAACAGGACATGAATACAGCAGCCACGAAGAGGTGGATGCTGACATCGCCAACCCTGCAACAGAAACTAAAGAAGAAGATATTCGTAGAGATGTGCATGTTATTGCACCAAATTTNTTTAGTGGAGCAGCAACCGGAGATGAGTAATGTTCAAAAAGATTTTTAAAGCAGCCAAGGATTTAATTAGAAGCCCAGTTGGACAACTTGGTATAGGATTACTCGCACCTGCTTTGTTTCCCACAGTCAGCCCAGCTCTCTTACAAGGTGGTATTGGTTTACTCTCAGGAGCAAAACCAGAGGACGTGTTAAGAGGTGTAGCACTTGGAGCAGGTCAGGCAGCATTAAGAGGTGGTATGAGCGGACGTGGAGGTATCAACGAATTTTTAATGGGGCAACCTAGACAAATAGCTCCAGCTGTCCAATCAACTAAATTTCAAGCTATGCAAGATCAGATGTCTAACCTTGGTAGATCTACTTTACCAGATGTAGTAAAAGGTGCAGCAGAAGAGGGACCTGGATTTTTAGAAAGATTTGGATTAGTAAAAACAGGTGAAGGTTTAGATTTCTTTGAGAAATATTCACCACTTTTAAAATTAGGAACTGTAGGTGCATCCATAGCGGCGGCAGCATTAGGGGAAGATCAAGCTAAATTAATTTATGACCCAGAAAAAAACCCTTATCTGACAGGACAAGTTAAAATTACTGATGCTATTACACCACCAGGATTTAACAAAGGTGGAGGCATAAGTGACTTCCCAGAAAAAGATGGTATGATTAATGGACCTGGTGATGGTCAGTCTGATGACATACCTGCTATGTTATCTGATGGAGAGTTTGTAATGACAAAACAAGCAGTCATGGCTGCTGGTAATGGCAATAGAGAACAAGGCACGAAAGCAATGTATAACATAATGAACACCTTAGAAGATAAAGCTGAATCAATGGGAATAGGTAGAATGTAATGGCAACTTTTGAAGAATTATTAGCACAAGCATATGGTAATGTTATAAAAGCTGGTGAGGCGATTACATCACCTGAATTTATGAGGGCTAATCCTGTGCCCGTTGCAAACGTAGCACAAGTCTCACCTGCATTATCACAGGCAACTGGTCTTGTTGCTAACGCTGCAACCCAATCTCCTGATTTCTTTGGTATGGGTGTAGGTGCTCTAGGTCAAGCAAACGCAGCTATTTCTAATGCAGCGACTACAACAGCAGGCACTTTAGGTCAATTCGATCCCACCTCTGCACAAAGATTTATGAATCCTTTTCAACAGCAGGTCATAGATGAGTTTACGAAAGAATCACAAAGACAATTTAATATATCAAGGCAAAACAGAGCCGCTCAAGCTCTTGGCGCAGGAGCTTTCGGCGGTGCACGTGAGGGAGTTTTAGAGGCAGAGGCACAAAGAGGCTTTCAAGACAGATTAGGTAGTGGTATAGCCAACTTATTAATGGCAGGTTTTGATAGATCACAGACCGCGGCCCAAAAAGCATTTGAAGATCAAAGGACAGCTCAACAAAATGCAGCTAGATTAGGATTAGCTGGTGCTGAACAACAAAGAGGTATAGGTCAATTGTTTGGACAGTTCGGTGTAAATCAACCAAGTGCCGTTGGTAACTTAGCAACAACACTAAGTAGCTTAGGTGTAACAGAGCAACAAGCTCAACAGGCTGCTTTCGATCAAGCACAACAAGCAAATTTAGCTAGATTCAGACAACCTTTTGATGCATTACAGTTTCAATCTGGTTTAGTTTCGCAGTTCCCGACATTACCACAAGGTATCTTCGGACAACGACAAGGCAACCCTTTATTGCAAGGTATACAAACATTAGGTAGTTTTCTGGGGTAAGCAATGTCAAGCGGTTTTGATACCTTAAATGCATTCAAGACGGATCTTGTCATTGAACCAGTTAGACCTGTCGATCAAGTTCCAAATGTTCAGGGCGGTACTTTTGAAGTCACTGAGCCTATTGGTAATCAAGAAAAAAATCAAATATCTGCAGACTTAGCCGCAACAGCTGTTGACCAGACACCAGTATATAACGATATGGCAATAGAATATGCTGATCAATTTTTACCAGTGCGTCAGCAAATGGATGCACAGTATAGTGCAATAGCAGAGAGAATGGGATTAGGTCAAAGAGTTACTTTTGAAGACGCACTTAGAGAAATAGAACAAAAATTAGGACCTTTACCAAAATCAACTGGACTAGATAAAACTCTGAATGTGCTAGTAGATAGCATAAATGCTAGAACTCCTTACAGAGGAGCAGCTGGTATTTTTGATGTGATAGCACAAGTGACAGGAAAGTATATAGATAGAGAAACAGCAGAGGATGCTGCAGAGTTACAGCATACTTTAAAAATGAAAGAACTAGCATTACAAACTATGCAAGATCAAAACGCAGCCATATTAGAAAAGGAGTCTGAGTTTTACTTAAAAAAAATGGGTTACGATCAAGATTTCTTAATGAAAAATTTAGGCTTTAACATGGACATGCAAAAAAAATTAGCACAGTTTGATATAGATAAAACATTAAAAATAGAACAAGCTGCACTTGATTTATACAAAAACCCGAACAGATTATATCAAAACATGACCATACCTAATGAAGCAGATGGCACAGCAGAAATTGTTATGACAAAAAAGGTTTGGAACCCAGCTAAGGGAGAGTATGAGTTTATGATGGGCAGAAGAGAAGGTGATGACACTATCTTCGACATTGAAGTCCCACCAAACGCATATCTAACACCATTAGAAGGTCCACAAGCTGATGCGGCTCTATCTGTATCTGCTCCAAACTATGGACAAGCCTCACAGCTTATCGGTGATTTTAATACATTAGGTAGAGCGGGAGACATCGTAGAAGAAATATTACAATCAGATGCTGAGGCTGTGGCGCAGGGCAAACCATCACGATTTGGAGCAGAGGGTTTAGTTGAGTTTTTCAAACAAGAAACACCAAGAACATTTGGTTCTATTTTAAATGCAGTAAGCCCAGGTTTAGGTGACTCCTTAATACAAGAGGGTAAAACTTTAAGAGATAAAGATAAGGTATTTTATCCGTTAGAAGAGGATGAAGAAGACTTAAAAAGATTAGTAAACTTTGAAGCTAAAAACGATTCAAAATTACCTTTTGGCATTGGTAATACAAAACAAGTTCAAATAAATGTTGGTATAGATGACTTTTACAATCCATTAACTTACATTGGTTTAGGTTACGATCAAGACTTTGCAAGACAAAAGGTTCAAGAAAACTTAATTGTTTATGCTTTAGCTAGAGCTCTTAAGCCAACAGGTAGATTGAACGTTGACGATGTAAACAATGCAAGGAGAGTAATTAATTTACAAGGTTTGACATCTCCAGACTTTGTTAGAACTCAACTCGTAGAGATACTTAGATTCTTAAGAAAAGGTCAAGTAGATTTATTTGAGGCTGGTAAATACGGCGAAGGTAAAAATATTTTTGATGATCAAAAATATAATGAGCAAGTTTTACAATTCCAACAGTTTTTAGGTGAGGTACCAGTTACAGCGCCGCCTCCTCCAGCAGAGGGTGATGTTGATAAAATAGAAAACACAGATGATGCTCTGGGTATTAGCTTAGAACCAGAGGATTTATTAGGGAGTCAAACATAATGCCACCACAGCCCCCGAATAAAGTTACAATATTAAAAGGAACACCTAATGAGGCAGATTTCTTTTTTGAAAACCCGACTAACCCTACGGCAAATGATATTGCTAAAGTAAAAAAGTTTTACGGTATAGAGGAGAGTGCTTCAGCTCAACAGCTTGTTGATGAACTTAATAAATTAAAGGGTGTAACAGCAGCTAATATTTTATCGGACATACCATATGATCCACAAACAGAACCCAAGAAGTTTTATTCCGTTCTATCGCAAAAAATAGCAGATACAAATCAGAGAATGCAGCTCATCGCTGATCCGGCTAATTATTATTTTAAACAAGCCAATGACGCTATAAGTAAAATACCATACGTTGGTGGATTATTAGATAGAGCAATACCTGATCAGTTAGTTTCAAAACCAACAGCAGAGATCTTAGGTTCATTAGCCTTCATGGGTGGAGCTGGTGTATTAGCCATACCTACGGGACCAGCAGGAGTAGCTACCGCAGGTTTTGCTGTTAGAGCGTTAGGTGCAGATGCCTTAGGTGCTCAAGCAGGTGGACAAGTTTATGAATTAACAAATCAAGTTTTAAGACATCTTAATGACTTACCGACCGAGTCACGTGAATTACAGAACGCAAAATTTTTAAAAGACGCATATATGAACTTAGCCTTTACTGGAGGAGCTATGGCCCTCGGACCAGTTGTAAATGGTTTCAAACCGGCTGTAGGTAGAATTTTATTTGGACTTGATAATAAAAATCCTGATTTTCAAAAAATGTTACAGGTAGCAGAGACTTATGGTATGCCACTAGGTATTATCCAAGCCACTAATAGTGCTTTTTGGAAAGGTTATTCAAGAGTTCTTGGTGTGTTTCCATACGTAGGTACACCTTTTAGAAGAGCTGTTGAGGGTGCACAAGAAGGCACAAGAGGATTCTTTCAGAAACAATTAGAGGGATTTGCGCCACTGCAAACAATGGCATCTTTAGGTGGTGACATTTCAAAGCTAGCAAGAAAAGAGTATGAAGACACTATGATGGTTTCTAACGCTTTATATGAAAGTTTTTACAAATACGCTGATAAATTAAAAGGTAAGAAAGTAATAAAATTAGATACGGTAAAAAGATTAGCTGATGAATTTAATGAAAAGCTCACAGCAGCACAACCAGGTGCAAGTGGTTTCCCTTTTAGATTTCCTGGTAGTGCTACACAAGAAAAATTTATAGAGTTTTATAAAACCCTATCAAGATTAGATCCAGATGGGGTAACGATTGAACAAGCAAGAACTTTACAAGAGTTATTTTCAAACTTTATGGCAAATTTCAAAGTTGATGGTAAGGGAGTGATACCTACGAGAGAAGGTGCAAGAATATCACAATTACGATTAGCTTTAGAAAAAGACCTAAGCACATTNATCAACATAGATGGAGATGTAGATAAAGTAATTTTAGATACAGCCATGGAAAAATTNACAAGAGCAAATTCNTATTTATCGGGTGTTATGCCTAAATATGGCGGACCTGTAGCTAATCAACATAAATTAGTAAACGCTAATATCTTTGGACCAGGTCCACAATCAACCACTGAAGGTGTGCTATCACCAAAGCAAATGATGGACACATTAATACCTATGGCAAAAAACGATCCTGATCTTATGGCAGCGATGATGAGACTAGCTAAGACACCAAATGCAAACCTTAAAGCATGGAGAAAAGCCGGTATGAAAGAAGGTGTACCTGTTGAGGGCATAGAAGTAAAGGTGTTAGATGAGAATCCAAATTTACCAAATGGTGATCCTAATCCTAATTTTGGTAAGGTAATAACAACAACTCAAACAGTCATGTCTATGGGTCCAGAGGCTGGAAGAAAAAAAATACTTAGAAAAATGTTTGACCAAGCCGTAAGTGATTCATTTATAGGTTTACCCGTTGCAAAGACATTTGATGATTACAAAAATTTAGCAAAACTAAATCCAGAAGACATACAAAAATATGGTTATAAAAAGAATCAAGATGTTTATAGATTTAGAACTGTTGACTTNGATCCGCAAAAGTTTGCACAGTCATTAGGTTTAGACACTGTAGATGGTCGTGCCGCTCTTGAGACAGCATTGAAAGGCACAGGCACGAAGATAAAAGATATTGAAAGATTCTTAGACGTTGCGGAAAAAGCTGGTAGCTTTACAGTAACAGATCCATCTCAGTTTGTGGCTAGACGTGTTACATTAGGTGGATTCAAAAGTTTATTATTGTTTGGTGGTGCAGCAACAGGTGGACAAATCTTAGGTGGCGTGGGTTTNCCAATGTTNATGATACCTTTNTTGTTAAGACANGGNTCTAATATNTTGTCAGATCCACAAGTNTTAAANGCTTTNACACAAGTTTTAGAGGATGGNGGNNTAGATNTTATGAAAAGAGCTGGTGTNGCTAGGACNNTNGGNGANACAGANGATANNAAAGAAAACNTTAGNNCCNTTTACNATATCNAAAGAAAATCAAAAGATTTTGTTNGATTGGGCTAACACNACANTNCCNACNGAAGATGAACTTGATCAACTTGATTTCGTAAANCAAGTAGAGCAATCTATNATAAGTTTNATGAAACAACCACAAACACAAGCAGAGGCTAAACCAGCTAGAACTGAACAATTGATGATGATGAACAGATTATTTGGACCAAGAGGTTTTTTAACAGAAGAAGAACAGCAAATAGGTCAACAAATACANGAGAGATTACGACCACAGTTTGATGCAAATTTAGGTAANAATAGACCGTTTCCTCAAAACGTAAGACAACAACTAGCATTTGGCACAGTTGATGATGCTTTACAACAACAACAATTNAATAGTGGAATAGGAGCAATACGATGAAGATGGATGGCGGCGTAGANGCAGTAAGAGTTGTACCCATAAGAATGCAAGANGGTGGAGACGCTGCAGAAAAACTATTAGCAGAGGGACCACCAGAGGGACCAAAACAGTTTAAAATGCCAGATGAGAGGATGATTACTAACAGAAGACAAATCGAAACTCAGTCAATACCTGTTCCAGATGCACAAGAACCTGTTTCTAGTGAACCTGAAGCACAATTTAATCTCAACAAGCCAGGGCCAGGATATAGAATGGAAGAGTTTTTATTTACGACTCCTACAATAAATCCTTTAGAAGCCCTTCCAGTTTTACCTTTTATGCCTAACCCAGCCATACCAAATCAAGTAAATCCTTTTATAGATGGATTTTTTGACCCCATGCCACAAGAAACAGGTGGTGGAATAAAGGGTTTGATAGAAGCTAATATGTTGAAACCAGCAGGAATATTGACTATAACTAAGAGTTACGACATATGATTGAAATAACAGATTCACTTCGAGACCAGATACGTCATCATGAGGGCGTGCGCACATCTATGTATCTGGATTCGCTAGGCAAAGCCACCATTGCCATAGGCCACCTTATACTTCCGCATGAAAGAGAAAGATATGCAGAAGGCGTAGAGATTACCATGGAAGAGGTAGAAGAACTCTTCGATATCGACTTAAACAGAGCAGCAGCGGGAGCTGATGAGCTGATAGCTGAGAAGATTGGACACGATCTACCTCAGGTAATAGGTGAAGTCTTGGTCAACATGTGCTTTCAGTTAGGAAAAAATGGTGTCTCAAAGTTTAAAAACATGTTTAGATGCATGAAAGAAGGCGATTGGGAAGGTGCCGCCTTTCAAATGAAAGATAGTAGATGGCATAAACAGACTACGAACAGATGTGAAGAACTAGCATCTATAGTTGCAAACTATAAAGAAACGGAGTAGGATTAATCATGGTCATGGGAATAATAATATCTAAAGGCGCTAAGCTTTTTAAAAAGAAAAAAAATAAGTTTGAAAGAAAAGGGCCTAAAACTATTAAGGGTTTTAAACCTAAAGTAGGTAAAGATCGTGATCCTATTGTTGAAGATCTTACAACTGAAGTAGATGTGCCTATGGAAGATATTGAGGTCCCGTCTTTTCTTAAAAAAAAGATGAGCCCTGTAGACCAAGGTAAATTTAAAAAAATGTTAAAGACTGGTAAAAAAGCACAAGCCAGTAAATTTGCACAAGAAAGGACTAAGTGATGCCAAGATTAACTAAAAAGATTATGGAAACCACCCCCAGAGGACCAAAAACTAAAAGAAAAAAAGTGGCTGTTGGAGAAATCAGGAGGAATAAGGGACCTAAGGGAAAATTTCCTGATTTAAGTGGTGACGGTAAAATCACTATGAAGGACATACTAATAGGCCGTGGCGTAGTAAAAAAGAAAGACGGCGGTCTTGCTGAAGCCACTGCTAAGTTAAAAGCACAAGGTTTAAAAGATGGCGGTCCTGTAAAAGGCATCGTAAG
>FUFK010045666.1_pt1 | contig 20230 bp, 19 predicted proteins | sample 1021851 | NCBI WGS metagenome assembly FUFK01 (sample SAMEA51879418, study PRJEB19060) | metagenome
CACCGACCGACGCTGACGGCGCATCTCGNACCGGCACCACGGTTCGGTTCTGGCCCGACAGTTCGATCTTCGACGAGACCGACTACCGCTTTCAGACCCTGCAGGAACGCTTTCAGATGATGGCGTTTCTCAACCGCGGTCTCGAGATCCGTGTTCGCGATCAACGTCCCGATGCAACCGTCGAGACCGACGATCCCGATGGGTGGTTCAGCTTCAAGTACGACGGCGGGATCATGGATTTCGTCACCCATGTGAACTCCTCCAAAGAGGCCTTGTTCCAGGCAGTCGGGTACTTCGCGGGCGCTGAGACCATCGACGACAATCCGCACGAGGTTGAGATCGCGTTCCAGTGGAACACTGGTTTCAACTCCGACGGTCTGCACAGCTTCGCCAACGGCATCTCCACCCTCGAAGGCGGCATGCACGAGCAGGGGTTCCGCACTGCGGTCACTCGTACGGTCAACAACTACGCACGCGACAAAGGCCTGCTCAAAGAAAAGGACGACAACCTCACGGGCGAGGACATCCGTGAGGGCCTCACGGCGATCATCTCCGCTCGCATCGGCGAGCCACAGTTCGAAGGTCAGACCAAGTCGAAGCTTGGCAACGTCTCGATGCGTTCGCTGGTCGAGAAGGTCACCAACGAAAAGATGGCGGAGTGGCTCGAGGAGCACCCGGCTGAGGGCAAGGCCATCATCACCAAAGCCACCAACGCCGCCCGAGCTCGTGTCGCGGCAGCCGATGCTCGCAAGGCGATCCGTTCGAAGTCGCTGCTCGACGGGGCCGGCATGCCCGACAAGCTCAAGGACTGCTCCGCAAAGGAGCCCGAACGACGCGAACTCTTCATCGTAGAGGGTGACTCTGCGGGGGGTTCGGCGGTTCGGGCCCGCGATCCCGAGACCCAGGCGATTCTGCCGATCCGAGGCAAGATCCTGAACGTCGAGCGGGCCCGCGTCGACAAGATGCTGAAGAACAACGAGGTCCAATCGTTGATCACTGCGATCGGCGCCGGATTCGCCGACGACTTCGACGTCACCCAAGCCCGCTATCACAAGGTGATCCTGCTGGCCGACGCTGATGTCGACGGCAGCCACATCCGCACACTGCTGCTGACCTTCTTCTTCCGGCAGATGCGTCCCTTGGTCGAAGCCGGCTACGTCTACATCGCCCAACCGCCGCTCTATAGCACGAAGGTCTCCACGAAGGAGACGGTGTATCTGAAAGACGATGCGGCGAAGGATGCCTTCATGGCCGAGCGTCCCAACTACACCAAGGATTTCCAGCGGTTGAAGGGTCTTGGCGAGATGGACTGGGACGAATTGCGCGACACGACAATGGACGTCGCCAGCCGTTCCCTGCTGCAGGTGTCGGTCGAGCAGGCGGCGATCGCCGATGAGGTCATGTCGATCCTCATGGGCGACGACGTCGAACAACGCAAGAACTTCATCGTCACCAACGCACGCGAAGTCCGGAACCTGGACTTCTGAGGGGGCTGAATCATGAGCGACGTGCCACCCATCGATACCGACAACGACACCGATGAGCCCGATGACATCACGGTCATCGAGATTCAGGAGGAAATGGAGTCCTCCTTCCTCGACTATGCGATGTCGGTCATTATCAGTCGTGCGCTTCCGGACGTGCGCGACGGTCTCAAGCCCGTCCATCGTCGGATCCTCTGGGGAATGTTCGACCAGGGATTCCGGCCGGATCGCAACTTTGTGAAGTGCGCACGCGTCTCGGGCGATGTCGCTGCTCGTTTCCATCCGCACGGCACCTCGGCGATCTACGACGCGCTGGCGCGGATGGCACAGCCGTTCTCCCTGCGTCACCCGTTGATCGCCTTCCATGGCAATTACGGCTCGCCCGAGGATCCCCCTGCCGCCGACCGCTACACCGAGTGCCGGCTTAGTCCGCTGGCGATGCAGATGCTCGCCGACATCGACGAGGACACCGTCGACTTCGCCGACAATTATTCGGCTGAATTCCAAGAGCCGACGGTTCTGCCGGCTCGCTTCCCCAACCTGCTGGTCAACGGGGTACAGGGCATTGCCGTCGGCATGGCCACCAATATTCCGCCGCACAACCTCGACGAGGTGTGCGCAGCGGTGGTGCACTTGCTGCGGAACCCCGGCGCCACGGTCGATGACTTGATGGAGTTCGTGCGGGGGCCTGACTTCCCAACGGGCGGTCAGATCCTCGGTCGTGTCGGGATCGAATCTGCGTATCGCACGGGGCGTGGTTCGGTGAAGATGCGGGCCAAGGTCGAGATCGAGGAGAAGGGTCAGACCCAGTCGATCGTCGTCACCGAATTGCCGTATCAGGTCTCGGCTGGTGCTGTTGCTCGCAAGATTGCCGAGTTGGTCAACAACCGTGAACTCGAGGGCATTCGCGACATCAACGATGAATCGTCCGGCGACGACACCCGTTTCGTGATCACGCTCAAGCGCGACGCCAATCCCGAGGTCGTGCTCAACAACCTCTGGAAGGCCACGCCGCTGCAGACGAGCTTTGGCGTCAACATGGTCGCCCTCGTCGGTGGTGTACCTCGCACGCTCAACCTGCTCGACGCGCTACAGGCCTATGTCGATCACCAGATCGATGTCATCACCCGCCGCTCGCAGTACCGCCTCGATATCGCCGAAAAGCGACTGCACATCGTCGAAGGTCTCATCAAGGCCCTCGACCTCATCGACGAGATCATCGCCACGATCCGCGCAAGCGAGGATCGCTCTGCCGCTCGCGAAGCGCTCATGGCCGGCATCACCCCTGAGGGTGGGGGAGAAGCCGTCGCCTTTTCCGAAGTCCAGGCCAACCACATTCTCGATATGCAACTCGGTCGTCTCACCCGTCTCGGTCGTGCCGATCTGGAGACGGAACAGACCGAACTCGCCGAAACCATCACGGGCTTGCAGGAAATCCTCGGCGACGAGAACAAGCTCCGGGAGGTCATCGTCGACGAGTTGGGCGAGGTGCGCGAGACCTTTGCCGAGCCCCGACGCTCGAGCCTGGAGATCGATCCGGGTGAGTTCGATATCGAGGATCTCATCGACGACGACCCACTGGTGTTCACGATGACCGCCACCGGGTATGTGAAGACCACGCCCGCCGACGAGTTTCGGTCGCAGGGTCGTGGTGGTCGGGGGATCGCGGGGGCCAAACTCAAGGACGAGGACACGATCACCCAGATGATCCAGACGTCCGCACACTCGTACCTGTTGTTCTTCTCGACTCGCGGGCGGGTCTATCGACTCAAGGCGCACGAGATCCCGGTTGCCAGTCGCGCGTCGCGTGGCACGGCGATCGTCAATCTCCTTCCCTTGCAGGAGGGCGAGACGATCCAGGCGATCATCGACACGCGCGATTACGAGACGATGCGCTACCTGTTCTTCGCCACCGCGAAGGGTCGAGTGAAGAAGACCCGNTTCAACGCCTACGACTCCTCACTGAAGGCCGGACTTATCGCCATCAAACTCAACGACGATGACGAACTCGTCGAGGTCATCCCCACCAATGGTGTCTTCGACATCCTGCTTTCGAGCCGGTTCGGCCAGACGATCCGGTTCAAAGAGAGCCAGGTTCGCGAGATGGGCAGAAACGCAGCCGGCGTCATCGGCCTGAAGTTCAAGAAAGCTGGCGACGAACTCGTCGCCTGCGACATCGCCAGAGATGGCGCCACGCTCTTGCACATCACCGAGCAGGGATTCGGCAAGCGCACGTCCGTCGACGAGTACCCGACCAAGGGCCGAGGCGGTATGGGTGTGGTCGGTATCAAGATCGTCGACGAAAAGGGCCCGGTCGTGGGCACGCTTGTGGTCGACGACGATGATGAAGTTCTCGCGGTCACCCGCCAAGGCGTCATGATCCGCACTCGCTCGGACGACATCTCGATCCAGGGCCGGTCGGCGTCCGGTGTGAAGGTGATCTCACCCGACGACGACGACCAGGTCGCTTCGATCGCCCTCGTCAGCGTCGAGGATGATGACGAGGTCGAGGACGGGGTGGAGGACGACACCGCCACCGACGCCGCCGACACCTAATCGTCGGGCTCAACCCGCCCCCAAGCACGACTTCCCCGTCAATGCGACGCACCGGGCCTGTCCCGGAGGAGGTTGATCCGTGTCGGACCACGGACGTGATCGGGGCCAGGCGCTTCCCTGGATGATGATGGTCGTGGCGGTGGCGATGACGTTGGTCGTCGTTGCCGTGCGTCTGGCGGTCGTGGTGGACGATGCGGCACGAGCCCGTACGGCCGCTGATGCCGCAGCGTTGGCGGGTGCGGCAGTGGGCGAACCGGCGGCGAGAGACCTTGCCGAGCGCAACGGCGCCGAACTCCTCTCGTTCGAGCACACGTGGCGCGGTGTGCGAGTTGAGGTGCGGGTCGGCGACGTCCAGGCTCAGGCCGAGGCGTCGGCATCCACCGTGTGGGTGCGGAGTTCGGGGTGATGCGGCCAAACTGCAGCGATGGTCCTGCCCTTCGCCGAGGTCGTGCCGACGACTCTCTTTCACGCCGAGCCGTTCCGGTGGCGGGTTGCGTCGCGAGCGCTCACGACCGATGCCTGGCTGCAGTTCGATCCCGACGATCTTCCTGGCGACCTCGCAGAGAAAGAACGCCTCCTCGCTGCCGGCGCCGACGCGTTGGTCACCACACCGGGGTCGGAAGCGGCGTGTGAGGAGGTTCGCGAACTCGTCGCAGCGGCGCTGGGGGAGGAGCTCGACGATGCTGGTCACCCGCTCGAAGTGGCGGCTCGGCGGATTCATGAGGATCTCGTCGTGATGGAGCGGCGCAACGGGGCCTGGGTCATGACCGCCGGCGTCGTGTGCTTTCCCACCCGGTGGCGCCCGTCCGAGAAGATCGGTCACACGATGGCCGTGATCCACGAGCCGGTGCCGCGTTACGACGACATCGCGGCGGCCGTCGATCGTTTCTTCGACCGTCTCCAACCGGGTCGCCTGGCGTGGCGGGCGAATTGGTCGGTGGTCGGCGACGCAGCGTTGCGGCTTGAGGCCGACGATCGCCAAGCCCCTCGAGCGCTTCCCGCCGATCCCGACCGCGACCTGCTGTTGCGAGTCGAGCGGCAGACCGTGCGGCGCCTTGAACGCACCCCGGATGCGCTCGTCTTCACCATCCGCATTCATCGGTGGCCACTCGGTGAGGTGCTCGGAGAGATCGATCAGGCGCTAGCGACGGAACTGCGAGCGTTGCCCGGCGACGTCGCCACCTACAAAAACCTCGACCACTGGCGTCACGAGTTGGCCGCCCATCTCGATGGGGGAGGGTGAAGCGGTCGACCGGCCCGCGTCCCGTACACTGCTGACTGCTCATGAGCGAACTTCCCGACCTCGACGATGCGATGTTCAAGCTCGCCACCGGCGAAGAGTTCGTGCTGCCCGCCGACACCCCACCCGCTGCCACCTCGGCAGCACCGAATGGTGGTGCGCCGCAGCAGGGTGTCCCCGCTGGTCTTACGCCGGTCGGTCCTCGTCCGGTCGCTCGGCCGACGTGGCGCGACAAACGCACTGCCGGGCGTCTTCGTGCCCGCAAGGTCCGTCGACTCGTTCGCCATGTCGAGCCGTGGTCGGTGCTCAAAGTCGCGCTGATCTTCTACTTCTGTCTCTGGGTGATTCTGTTGATCGCCGGTGTGATGCTGTGGAGTCTCGCCGTCAGTTCCGGCACGGTCGACAATGTCGAGACCTTCGTTACCGAGCTGTTCGCGCTCGAGAGCTTCACGTTCAATGCGGATCAGATCTTTCGTGCTAGTGCGATCGGCGGCTTGGTGCTGGTTGTTGCCGGTGCGGGCTTCACCGTCTTGGTGGCGGTGTTGTTCAACCTGATCTCTGACGTAACCGGTGGTGTCCGGTTCACCGTCGTCGAGGAAGAGACCGCTCGTCCCCGGCCGAAGCGACTTCGTCCCCGCCGCGGGATGCTGGATCGTGTTGTCGGCGCCGGTCAGCCTCAGCCCGGCGTGGTGCCTGCTCCCGCGATGGCCAGCGAACCCAGCGTCGAGTCTGCTGAATCGGCCNCCGGCGAGGGCGCTCCCGCAGCGGACGTCGCGCCGGAGTCCAGCGCAACAGACGAGCCCCTTACGACCCCAGCCGACGCCGAGTCGAGTGCCGATCCCGAAATCGATGGCCCCGACGACGGGGTCGTCAATGGTGACGACGACCGCTAGCGTTGTCGGCCGCACGGGGCTATAGCTCAGTTGGTTAGAGCGCACCCCTGATAAGGGTGAGGTCGCTGGTTCGACTCCAGCTAGCCCCACGCACCACACCCCGTGACTCGGTGAGTGTGAACCCGTGCTGACGGCGTCAGGAGGCATCGTGGGCGGAGGCCTGATCACCTTGATTCGCCGGGCGTTCGTGGCCATCGGCGCCGGCATTGCCGTGGCGGCAGCGATCAGGGTTCGTGGCCATGGCGGCATCCCACCCCAGACCGGCGGTTGGCGCGAGCTTCGCGGCGACGATTTGCGCTGATGGCCCGGGTCTTGCTCTTCGGTGCCGGCGCGACCGGTGCTCGGATCGCCCGACAGTTGCGCTCCAGCGGGGCCGTCGACACGCTCGAGATCCGCGATCCCAGCCTCGAACGACGTGAGCGCCTTGTCGATGATCTTGGCGACGGTGCGGTCGCAGGGCATGGCCGCCGGATCAGCGACGACCCAGCCGTGGTCGTCGTTGCCACGCCGCCTGGTACGCAGCTCGATGTGGCTCGTCGGGCGATGCGTGAGGGCATCGCCGTGGTCACGACCTCCAATCAGACCTCTGAGGTCCGCCGTCTGCTCGAACTCGATGACGAAGCCCGCTCTCGCCGCGTTCCGGTTGTCGTGGGCGCCGGATTCATGCCCGGTCTCAGTTGTGTCCTCGCCCGGCATGGCGCTCGTGAGTTCGATGAGGTCGAGGAGATTCACGTTGCGAAGGTCGGCACCGGCGGCCCGGCCTGCGCCCGACAGCATCATCGGGCCTTGAGTTCAACCGGTATCGATTGGCGCGANGGTCGATGGATGCGTCGGGCCGGCGGTTCAGGTCGGGAACTCGCCTGGTTTCCGGATCCNGTCGGTGGTCGAGATTGCTACCGGGCTGCGCTCCCTGACGCCCTGTTGTTGGTGCCAGAGTTCGACGGGGTCCAACGCGTCACCGCTCGTCAGGCCGCCACGCGGCGAGACCGTCTCACCGCACCGCTCCCGATGCTGCGCCCCCCACACGCCGAAGGCGGCATCGGCGCCATCCGCGTCGAGTTGCGTGGGCGGGTCGGGGTTGNGCGTCGCGTGTCGGTGTACGGGGCGATCGAACGGCCGGCCGTGGCGGCTGGTGCAGTGGCTGCCGCCGCGACGATGCATGTCCTTGCGGACGATCTNGTGACCGGTGCTCGAGGTCTTGCTGGNCATGCCGACACCGTGGGTCTGCTCACCACGCTCGCCGANCGGGGTGTGAAGCCGGTTCGCTTCGAGGGCATCTCGACCTTCGTCTGAGGAGCGAGCGAGGGCGATCGTCAGCCTTGCTGAAACGCCAACGCACGGCGTTGGTGCGGGCGACGTGGAAGAAATCTCGCAGAATCGCTCAAGGTTGTCGTCGACCCTGCCGAAACCCCTCGTATGGCAACCGAGAGGCCTTCGGGGCGATGAACCAGAGCGACAACGAACAGCGGAGACGACGCATCCGATCCCGCCGGACGCGGGCGCAACCCAGCCAGGGTGTGGGCTCGATGGATGTCGAGCTGGCGACGTTGATCGAGGAGCACCTTCCCCTCGTGAAACACGTCGTCTTCCAGGTGGCCGTGCAGTTTCCCCGCCACGTCGACCGTGACGAACTCGCTCGTGCCGGCGCGCTNGGCCTGGTCGAGGCGGCCCGTCGGTACGACGAAGCTCGCGGCGTACCGTTTGAGCGCTTTGCTGCGCAGCGCATTCGAGGCGCCATCCTCGACGCCGTCCGCGCCGCCGACTGGGCTCCCCGATCCGTACGAACGCTCGCTCGCCAACTTGAGCAGGCCGAGCAGCACCTGGCTGCCGAGTTGGGTCGGATGCCCGACAGAAACGAAGTGGCNGAGGCNCTCGATATGCGCCGAGATGAACTCGACCAACTGCAGCACCGGAGGTTCCGCAGCGTCGTGCTCAATCTCGAACACGCGACGCCACACGAGGGCGAGAAGGATCTCACGCTGGTCGACCTGCTCGCCGATGAGGACTCGATCGAACCTTCCGCCGAGCTCGAGCTGCGCGAACTGCACAGTTACCTGCGCGACGCCATCCGCCTCCTGCCCGATCGTCACCGTCTGGTCGTGGTCGGCTCGTTCCTCGAAGGGCGAACATCGCAGGAGCTCGCCGACTTCCTCGGGGTGACGGTCAGTCGCATCTCCCAGCTCCGAAGCGAGGCGCTGTTGATGCTGCAGGAAGGCATCGACGCCCAGTACGCGGGCGAGCTGTCCGATCCCTCCGGGGGCAGCGGTCGAGTTGCACGTCGCAAGGCCACGTTCGCTGAGGGAATTGCGACGGCGTCCGCGTTCGCAGACCGCATGGAGGAGATCAACCTGATCGAATCGGATGCACCGGCGCTCACAGCTCGGATGACGTGACCAGGCAACCCCCCTTTCGCCGCGTGCGGTGTTCTTCGCACGTCGCAGGGGCCGCACCCCCATTCGGTAGGGTGGCGGTCCGTATGGGCCGCCACCTCGCCGTTCTGACCGCTGTCGTCGCCGTCTTCGTCTCAGGCTGTGGGCTTCGGCCGGCCGAGGCGCCGCTGGCCGACTCCGATGGTGAGTGCCCGCCGGTCGATCGGCGCGATCCGGCCGAACTCGAGGTCGGGGTGATCCTCGAACTGGAGGATTTTGGCGCGACGCATGTGCTGTGTGAGGTTGCCTACGAGATGAGGCCGCCTGCGAGCGGGGANCACTTTCCGACCTGGCAGAACTGTGGTTTCTACACCGAGCCGATCCGCGACGAGACCGCGGTCCATTCACTCGAGCATGGGGCGATCTGGATCGCCTATGACCCCGACGTCGACGCAGCCACCCGGGACACGATCGCTGCGACCGTCGACCTCGACGGCCATGTTCTCGCTGCGCCGTATCCGGGCCTGAAGCACCCAATCGTCCTTACCGCCTGGCAACGTCAGCTTGCGGTGATGTCGATGGCCGATCCGGCGGTCACNGAGTTCTTCGATCGTCAACTCGGTCGAGTGTCCGAGACGGCGCCGGAGGCCGGTGTGTCGTGCGCGAATGCGATCGGTGTTGCGCCGGAGGACCCCGACCGTGGGTTTGCCGATGCCGAAGCGTTCTTCATGGACAACTGAGCGAGGGCACCCCACTCAATCGGTGAAGAGTCCAATGAGGTCGTCGTGGAGTAGGCCGTTTGTGGCGACGCCGCTGTTGCGGTTCCACGAGTCGGGTCGTTCAACGCCGTCGAAGTTGGAGAAGCGTCCACCTGCCTCGGGGATGATCACGGCCATCGGGGCGATGTCCCATGGGTTGGCGAGGGGATCGATCATCGCCTCGGCTCGGCCGGTGGCGACCAGGGCGTAGCCATAGGCGTCGCCCCACGTTCGAAAGACGACGTCGCTGTCGAGTACCCGCTGCAGTGCCGCTGAGGGCCAGTACCCGAAGCCGCTGGTGGTGGCGTATGCACCGTCGAGCGTGTCGCGTCCCGACACCCGGCACGGCGCGCCGTTGAAGGTGCAGCCGAGTCCCCGGCCGGCGGCAACGGTTTCGCCGAGGGCGGGGAGGTGGATCACGCCGACGGCCGGCCCGTGGTCGTCGATGAGCGCGATCAGGGTGGCGTACAGCGGCACGCCNTTCGTGAAGGCTTTCGTGCCGTCGATCGGATCGACGACCCACCGCCTTCCGGTGCTGCCTTCGACGTCGTCGTCCTCCTCGCCGATGATCCCGTCACCGGGATGCGTCGCGGCAAGTCGCTCCCGGACGCGTGCTTCGGCGGCGAGGTCGGCGGCGGTCACCGGCGAACCATCCCCCTTGTGTTCCACGGCCAGTGTGGCGCTCTGGAACCACGCGAGCGTGCTGGCGCCGGCGTCCTCGGCGAGTTCGATCGCGAACGCGAGATCGGCCGGATCGGCGGCGGGGCTGCTCATGGCTCGGTTTCCTCCGGCGCAGTGGTGCGTTCAAGAACGCGATGGTGGATCCAGTCGTCCATTTCGATCCAGCGCTCGATCAGCCAGGCGTTGATCTCATCGTCGTTGGTCGGGACGGTCGATCGCGGATGGCGCACGGCATGGACCTCGATGGGTCGCTTGTCGGTGATCGTGGCGATGATCTCCTTGATGGAACTCCTGCCCTCAACACCGACATTCGTCAACACGATGATGTCGGCGTCGGGGGCGCCACGCATCAAGGCAAGTGTTCCTGCTGGCCGGGGCGGGAGGACGTAGCGGAGTCCGTTCGCCTTGTCGGCGAGATCGTCCCGGCTGGATCGAAGCCGTTCGATCGCTGCGTCGTGACGCTCCTGTGTGCGGAAGGTTCCCTCGGGAAAGATCACACAGGTGCTGTTGTCGGGCATCTCGGCGGCGAGTTGTTCGATCTGCTGGAACATTTCCGAACTCGGTGTGGACCGGTTGATCCACACGTTCGGCGTGCGGTCGCCGACGAGATCCATTGCCGGGGCCCACTTGAGATCGTCCTTGAGGGTGTAGCGGGCGAGCCGGTCGGCGCCCTCGAGCACGAGCAAGGGAACGATGGCGTCGATGTGGCTGGAGTGTCGGGCGACCATGATGCTTCGGCCACCAGCGAGCGGCGATGGATCCGGCATCGTGATCGAGACGCCGGCGAACGCCCCGAGGTTGGTGANATGGCGCTTGCACCACCAGAACTCGAGGCGGTAGTTCGCCGACAGCCAGCCGTCGGGGTTGCGTCGACCATTGAGGAACCAGACGGTGAGCGCCGAGGCGCCGACGACGCCGACGAGTTCGGTCCACAGGGTGGCCGTGATCAACAGGTAGGTCCGAACCCGACGCCCCTGGAACGAACCGGTGATGAGATCGACGAGGTAGAGCAGCGGGATGGTGATCGGGGTGAGGACGGCCAGGCCGAGCGCGAGCAGCGTCGCGGCGCCGATCGTGGTCGGTCGACGAACGAGTGGTCTGGGGAGGCTGGCCACGCCGAGACCGTAGTGTGGCGGGCATGATGTTTGCGCCCTTGTGGACACCGGATGCCGATCGGATCGCTGGTGCGAATCTCCATCGCCTCCTCGCTCGTTGCGCGGCTGAGCACGGTCTGGTGTTCGGGGGTGACCCGGCGGAGGACTATTCGACGCTGCACGCCTGGTCGACCGAGCATCCAGGCGAGTTCTGGGCGGTGGTCTGGGACGAGCTCGGCGTGATCGGCGATCGTGGGGAGCGGTTGCACGAACCCCGGCCGCGGTTGCGTGATCACCGGTTCCTTCCGGACGCCACCCTGAACGTGGCCGAGAACCTGCTTCGCGAGCCGTCTGACGAACTCGCGATCGTGTTCCGGGGGGAGGACGGCGAGGCGGTCGATGTGACCCGTGCCGAACTCCACGACATGGTCGGCCGGATCCAGGTGTTGCTGCGCGACGCGGGCGTCGAGGTCGGCGACCGGGTCGTTGCGTGGTTGCCGAATCGGCCGGAGACCTATGCGGTGATGCTTGCGTGCGCCGGCCTCGGGGCGGTCTTCGCGAGCACGTCACCGGACTTCGGGACCGACGGCGTGATCGATCGTTTCGGGCAGATCGAGCCGACCGTGCTGCTCTCGGTTCCGGACTACGCCTACAACGGCAAGCGCCACGACTGCGCTGGTCGGCTCGATCAGATCGTTTCGGCGCTGCCATCCCTTCGGGCATCGATCGTCGTTGAGCCCGGGTGGCTCGACGCGGTCGAGTCGACACCGATCACGTTCGTACCGTTGCCGTTCGACCACCCGTGGTATGTGCTGTTCTCGTCGGGCACCACCGGCAAGCCCAAGTGCATCGTGCACCGCGCCGGCGGTGTGCTGTTAAAGCACCTGACCGAACACGTTTTCCATTCCGATCTCGGCCCCGGTGACCGGGTCTTCTACTTCACGACCGCGGGCTGGATGATGTGGAACTGGCTCGCGTCCGGGCTTGCGACCGGAGCGACGCTGGTGCTGTTCGACGGCGCGCCGACGTACCCGGATGCGAACCGGCTCTTCGATCTTGCNGANGAGGTCGGGGTGACCTTCTTCGGCACGTCGGCGAAGTTTCTCGACGCGTGCGCGAACGCCGGAATTCGCCCGACCGACACCCATGATCTCGGCACGGTCCGCACGTTGGCATCGACCGGTTCGACACTGTCGCCCGAGGGCTTTCGGTTCGTGTACGACGCGATCAAGTCCGATCTTCACCTGGCGTCGATCTCCGGAGGCACCGATCTCTGCGGCTGTCTGGTGATCGGCAACCCGATGTTGCCGGTGCATGCCGGGGAGATCCAGGTGCCTGCGCTCGGCCTCGCTGTCGACGTCGTCGATGGCGATGGAGCATCGGTTCCGATCGGAGTCGAGGGGGAGTTGGTGTGTCGCACACCATTCCCGTCGATGCCGTTGCGTTTTTGGAACGATCCCGATCACACCCGCTACGACGCCGCCTACTTCGACCGGTTCGAGGGCCTGTGGCACCACGGGGATTTCATCTCGACAAGCGAGGCCGGTGGGTACGTGATTTCGGGCCGTTCCGATGCGACCCTCAACCCGGGCGGTGTGCGGATCGGGACGGCGGAGATCTACCGGCGGGTCGACACGATGGCCGAGATCGAAGAGAGCGTGGTCGTCGGTCAGCCGTGGGAGAACGACACCCGCATCGTGTTGTTCGTGAAGATGGCGGCAGGCTATGAACTCGACGACCAGTTGCGTGAGCGCATTCGCAGCAAGATCCGCAGCGAGGTAACGCCGCGCCATGTTCCGGCGGTCATCGCGACGGTCACCGACATCCCCCGCACTCGCAGCGGCAAGATCACCGAACTCGCCGTGCGCGACGTGATCGTCGGTCGTCCGATCGCCAACGTGGAGGCGCTCGCAAACCCCGAGGCGCTTGAACAGTTCCGCGACCGCTCCGAGTTGGCCTGATGAGGTTCGGGGAGTCGTCGCGGAAGGCCGGTCTCCACGCCAGGTGATCCTGGCCGACGTCTCAGCCGTTGGCGTGTTCGGCGGGAACCCGGAAGGTCGGTGCGGCCGGGAAGAGGCCTCGCAGTGATCGATGCACCTGGAATGGTTGCCATCGATCGAGCGGCTGGGCGAGTCGGTCGGCCACCACGATGAGTGCGGCGAGGTTGAAGCCGAGTCCGCAGTGGCTGCCGTAGACCTCGACGTTCTCGCTCGTCTCGGTGTCGTGATTGAGGCAGTCAGCCCAGCGCACGACACCGTCGGCGCGGGTGTAGATCGAGGTGGTCGGCACCGGGAGGTCGTCGCGTACGTAGGCCGGCACCCGCATCTCGAGGTGTGGGGTGTGGAGGTGCCGGAGCGCCCGGTAGGGCAGGCTCGCATTGGAGTCGGCGGGTGTCTCGATCTGGAACGGGCTGCCCATCGTGATCACCTGTCGGATCGTGTGCGGTGCAACCCGGGCCAACTCGCGAGCGAAGATGCCACCGAGACTCCACCCCACGACATCGATCGGGCCGTGCTTCTGGTGGAGTTCGTCGATGCGTTCGACGATGCCGTCGAGGATCTCTGGCGTGGGGCCGAGGTTGCGTCCGAGATCCCAGCCGTAGGTGGTGTGGCCGAGTCGATCGAGGNCGCGCCGCAACGGCAGGGTGGAGCCGTCGCCGGCGAGGAATCCCGGCATGACGAACACGGGCCGGTCGCCTCGGGGAAGCCACCGTTTCACCAGCGGCGTCGACATCGTGAAGGCGCCGAGTTCACCTACGGCAACGACCTCGGTGGCGAGGCGAAGGATGGAAGGCCCAGGCATCCGTTTCCCAGCCTGCCACGAATGTGACGTGAGCCACAGGTTCCGACCATCATTGTCGGATGGCTGAGCACGATCTGGTGGTCCGAGGCGGAACCGTCATCGATGGAACCGGCGCGCCTCGACGCAGCGCCGATGTCGCCGTCTCCGACGGCGTGGTGGTCGAGGTCGGAGCGGTGGATGGGGCCGGTCGTCGAGAGATCGACGCTGACGGAGCACTCGTTGCACCGGGCTTTGTCGATGTGCACACCCACTACGACGGCCAGGCGACCTGGGAGGCCACGATGCAGCCGTCGTCGTGGCACGGCGTCACCACGGTGGTGTTCGGCAACTGTGGTGTCGGGTTCGCTCCCGTGCACGACACCGACCACGAGCGTCTCGTGCAGTTGATGGAAGGCGTCGAGGACATCCCCGGCACGGCGCTGCACGAGGGCCTGGCGTGGAACTGGAACTCGCTGCCGGAGTACCTCGACGCCCTCGAGGGCGCGAAGGACATGGATATCGCTGCTCAGGTGCCTCATGCGGCGCTGCGTCTGCATGTGATGGGCGAGCGGGGTGCCAAGGGTGAGGACGCCACACCGTCCGACATTGCGGAGATGGGGCGACTCGCCGCCGAAGGCGTGACCGCTGGCTTCCTCGGTTTCACCACCAGTCGCACGCAGAATCACAAGACCTCGCTCGGCGAGCCGACCCCGACCCTCACGGCTGCCCGCGAGGAACTCGTGGGGATCGCCGAGGCCATCGGTACGACCGGCACCGGCGTGTTGCAACTGGTGAGCGACTTCACCGACATCGACGGCGAGTTCGCGATCGTGCGGGCGATGACCGAGTCATCGGGTCGGCCGATCAGTTTCACTCTCGTCGAATCACCTCGTGGCTACGAGTACCACCGGGCGATCCTCGGCCACATCGAGACCGCCCGAGCCGCCGGCCTCACCGTGACCGGCCAGACGGCCGTGCGGCCGATCGGTGTGCTCCTCGGCTTCGAGTGCACGCTCAATCCGTTCCTCGCCAACCCGGTGTACCGCGAAGTAGCCGGCCTCCCGGCGGCGGAACGCACCGCCGCCCTGCACGACCCGGCATTCCGCGAGCGACTGCTCGCTGCGGCCGGCGGGAAGGACATGCAGGCTGTCGGCGGTCGCCTGATCGAGAAGTTCGACATCATGTTCGCCCTCGGCGAGTCGCCGAACTACGAGCCGAACCCGGCGAATTCGATGGCGGGGATCGCCGCTCGGGAAGGGCGGTTGCCGGCCGAGNTGGCGCTCGATGCGCTTCTCGAGAACGACGGCACTGCGATGCTGTGGGTGCCGTTCTCGAACTTCGGCCAGGGCAACCTCGACGGCACGCACGAACTGCTCTCGCATCCGTACACCGTCCCGGCGCTCTCCGACGGTGGCGCCCATGTCGGCACCATCTGTGACGGTTCGTTCCCGACGACGCTGCTGCAGCACTGGGGCCGAGATCGAGACGGTGCTCGTCTCGATGTCGAGTTCTTGATCCAGCGGCAGGCCCGTGACACCGCTCGTCTCGTCGGACTCCATGATCGTGGCGTGCTGGCTCCCGGCTACCGCGCCGATCTCAACGTCATCGACTTCGACCGGCTGGGGGTGCATCAACCCGAGCTGCTCTATGACTTGCCAGCCGGTGGCCGCCGGGTCGTACAGCGTGCTGATGGTTACCGCCACACGATCGTCGCCGGTGTCGAGACCTACACCGAGGGCGAGGCGACAGGGGAGCTCCCCGGCCGACTCGTTCGCGGTGCCCAGCGCGGGCCGACGGCCTGATCCGAGGGAGGACACCATGGCAATGGCACTCACCGCCGACGAGGTCCAGCCGCTCGAACGCCACGCGGAATGGCGGGCGGCCGATGTCGCCGATACCGAGGTCTGGACCCATCGCCTCACCGCCGACGAGATCACCGAACTCGAAGCGGCATTGTCTCACGCTCGTGCCCACGTCGACGACGTGCTCGACGTCACGAAAGCGCTCTTCCCGCTCGACGCACTCGTGCCGGTGCTCGCCGAGATCGCTGATCAATTGATCAACGGCCGCGGTTTCCAGCGGATCTCGGGCCTGCCCGTCGATCGGCTTGGTGCCGACGCTGCATCGTGGATCTATTGGGGCGTTGGCATGCACCTCGGCGTGCCGTGGGCACAGAACGCCAAGGGCCATCTGCTCGGCGATGTGAAGGATCAAGGGAAGGCGCTCGACGACCCCACCACTCGCGGCAACGAGATCGGCGGGAGTGCGCTCGGGTTCCATTCCGACGGCTCGGATCTTGTCGGGCTGCTGTGTCTCGACCCGGGCGTGTCGGGGGGCGAGAGCCTGATCTCGAACGCCCTGCTGTGCCACAACCTGTTGGCGGCATCGGATCCCGAACTCGCAGGCGCCCTCTACGAGGGTCTGCCCTACGACTTCCGGGGGGAGCAGGCTGCGGACGGCAAGCCCTACTACCGCGTGCCTGCGTTCAGTCGGCAGGGTGGGCGTCTGTTCGTTCGCTACATCCCGCAATTCATCCTGGCGTCGCAGCGCCACGAGTCTGCGCCCCGGCTCACCGCCACGCAGAAGGCGGCGATGAAGGCCTACTCGGCGCTGGTCGATGATCCCGACCATTGGGTCGAGATGACCTTCGAAGCGGGCGACATGCAGTTCGTGAACAACTACCACGTGCTGCATGGTCGTCGGGCGTATGTCGACGACACGGAATCCGGTCGAGTCCGTTGGCTCAAACGGCTGTGGCTCGCAACCGAGATCCTTGGTCCCGAGGATCGACCGGACCGGTTCCAAGCGGCCGGGGCAACGGCGCACTGGGCGGCCAAGCGCACCAAGGCGTGACCCCGCTCACCGCTCCGTGTGACGGGTAGCCTTCAGCCCCATGAGCCGATTCCACGACTTCACCATGGCGTCGCTTGAGGGCGAACAGGTGTCCTTCTCGGACTTCGCCGATCAGGCCTGCCTCATCGTCAACGTCGCCTCCACTTGAGGCATCACGCCTCAGTACGCAGGTCTGCGTGCGCTTCATCATGACGACAACGGGGTCCGTGTCCTCGGCTTCCCGTGCAACCAGTTCGGCCAGCAGGAGCCTGGCTCCGCCGAAGAAATCCGTGCCTTCATCACCGACAACTACGACATCGATTTCCCGGTGTTCGCCAAGATCGACGTGAACGGCGACGATGCTGCCGAGCTGTACCAGTGGATCAAGTCTGAGCAGCCCGGCGAGGGCGAGAGCTCGGATATCACCTGGAACTTCGAGAAGTTCCTCGTGAACGCCGCCGGCGACGTGGTGGCCCGATTCTCTCCTGGCGTTGCGCCCGAAGCGATCGCCGAGCAGTTGGGCGAGTTGCTGGGGTAGCTGCCGTCNNCATCCCCTCGCGAGACGAGCCGGCCTCGTGGGGCCGGCTCNTCTGCTTTTCGTCGCGATTCGGNGAGTCTCGTAGGGTCGAGGGATGGGGGACATCACGTTCGCGTTGCGCGGTGGTGAGGCATGGCGTTCGCCATGGGCCGACTACCGGCGACTGCGCGACGAGTCGCCGGTGCACTTCGTCCCGGCAGCGGGTAACAACACCGATTTTCACGTGCTGTCGCGTTTTGCCGACGTGTTCCGCGCGGTGCGCGACACGGAGACGTTCTCGTCGGCCCAGGGCCTCACGCCCAACGCTGATGCGATGACGATGTTCGACGCCGGTCAGGAACCCATCGTGATGATGGATCCACCCGACCACACGGCGATGCGACGGCTTGTCGGCAAGCAGATGACACCGCGCCGTGTGAGCCAGATCGAGGGTGCGGGGGGCGCGTTCGTCGATACGTGCCTTGATCGGGTGGCCGATGCGGGTGGTTCGCCGGTCGACATCGTCGAAGCGCTCTTCAAGCCGCTGCCGTCGTTCATCGTCGCTCATTACCTCGGTGTTCCGGCCGAGACGCGGGCGAACTTCGACGAGTGGACGAACGCGATTGTGGCGGCCAACGCCGAGGGCTCGTTCGAGTCGGCGATGGACGCCACGATGGCGCTGCTCGGCTTCGCCGGTGAACTGATCGAACGCAAGAAGGTCGAGCCAGGTGAGGATCTCGTGACCGACCTCGTCGAGGTCGGCGAGGACGTCGTGTCGGCCGGCTGGATCGTCGGCTTCGTGTTCACGATGGTCACCGGGGGCAACGACACGATGACCGGCATGCTCGGCGGTTCTGCCGAACTGCTCACTGACCATCGAGATCAGCGACGGCTCCTCCTCGATCACCCTGAACTGCTGACTGACGCAGTCGAAGAGTTGCTACGCCTCACCTCACCGGTGCAGAACCTGGCCCGCACAACGACCCGCGACATCGAGATCCGAGGTGTCACCATTCCTGCCGGGGGGAAGGTGCTGTTGCTGTATGGCTCGGCCAACCGTGACGAGCGAGCGTTCGGTGACGACGCTGGCGAGTTCGATGTGCGGCGCGATATCGACAAGATGTTGAGCCTCGGATACGGCGCCCACCACTGTCTCGGAGCATCGGCGGCCCGCTTGCAGGCGCGGGTCGCGCTCGGCCGATTGCTCGAGCGCTTCCCCGGTTTCGAGGTCGACGCGGCTGCGGGCCGTTTCGCCCCGGGCGGGTTTGTCCGCCGCTACGAATCGCTTCCGTTCACGACATAGGAGACCATGGAGCCATGGCTGAGAAGTTGCCCGTCACACCCGACCTGCTCGTTGAGCTCGAACTCATCAAACGTGCCAAGTACGCCTACTTGCGTATGGTCGACCAACACCGGTTCGACGACCTTCACGAGGTCATGACCGACGACTGCACCGCCGCATACTCCGATGGCGAGTACAGCTTCGGTGACCTCGCCGGCATCATCGCGTTCCTGCACGAGAACATGGGTCGTGACCAGTTCTTGTCGAGCCATGCCTGCCATCACCCCGAGATCGACATCTACGACGACGGCACCGCCACCGGCATCTGGAAGCTCGAGGATCAGGTCATCATCACCGATTTCGGTGTGAATCTCCGCGGTGCGGCCTTCTACGAGGACCGCTACGTCAAGACCGAGCGCGGCTGGAAGATCACCCACACCGGGTACTCCCGCACGTTCGAGGAGATGCATCCAGCCACCTCGATCGAGGGCCTGCATCTCAAGATGGGCGAGTTCAGCTGACCCAGAGGGTCAGCCAGAGTGCCGACATGCCGGCGAAGAGGCTGAGTGGGACGCTTCGCGTCCGGGTGATCACGACGCCGGCGAGCAACACGGCGATGATCCGCGGCATGTCGTCGCCAAACGCGGCGAACTGATCACCGCCGAGAAGTGCCGGAGCGGCGATCGCCGCGAATGCGGCCGGGGCGACGTACTTCAGTGCCCGCTCGACCTGATCAGGAAGCGTGACCCGGTCGCCGGCGACGATGAGCGACGCACGGGTGACGTAGGTGATGACACCCGCGGCGAGGATGGTCAGGAAGAGACTCATGGGGTCGCCTCCGGCGTGGCTCCGAGGCGAGTGTCGGCGAACCCGCCCGCAACGACGCCCAGCACGATGGCGAGCAAGACACCGGAACCCTGTGGCAGGTCGGCGCCGAGTACCGCCACGACCGCTCCGACGACCGCAGCGACGATGCCCGCTCGGTTGGTGATCGAGATGATCATGAGGCCGCCGAAGAGCAGGGGGACGGCGAAGCCGAGTTGCCACTCCGGCTTGGTGATGTCGCCGACGACGACTCCCGTGCCCGTAGAGACCATCCAGACCAGCCAGAGGAGTGCGCCAGAGCCGAGAAAGTGCCACATGCGGGCCCGGTCATCGGTGTCGTCGGGTTGGGTGATGGCGAGGGCGAAGGCCTGGTCGATCAAGAGATAGGGACCGATGATCTTGAACCAGTTCGGAAAGTTGGAGAACGTCGGCCGCAGCACCGCTGAGTACATGAGGTGGCGGGAATTGATGAACGCGACGGTCACGAGGACGACGGCGGCGCCAGCGGACTCGGCGAGCAGTTCGATGGCGGCCAACTGGGAGGCGCCGGCGAGAACGATCGGCGATGACAGCCAGGCAACGAACCGGTCGAGGCCTGATTCGGCGATCACGACACCGAGAACGAAACCGAACGGGATACCGGGCACGGCGAGCGGAACGACGTCGCGGAAACCGGCCCAGAAGGCATGTCGGTCGAACGAGAAATCAGCCATTGCCGGGACCCTACGAGGGTGGGAGCCGGATGCGTCGGCCTCTCGGATCGGCGATGATCTGGCGATGGAGACGTTCTCTCGCTGGTCGATCGCGGCGGTCAACCTTCCCGAGCATGCCGACAACCCGGTGCACACGGTCGAGGGTGGTCTCGCCGCTGGCCGGGTATGTCCGTATGCTTGGTGACCTACATCCCACACGATAGAA
>FUFK010051176.1_pt1 | contig 20228 bp, 34 predicted proteins | sample 1021851 | NCBI WGS metagenome assembly FUFK01 (sample SAMEA51879418, study PRJEB19060) | metagenome
TTCAGGTTTTGTACTTGACTAATAATTATAATATGTTATCATTAAATAATAGAAAGGACCAACAATGAAAATTAACGACAAGGTAAAAGTTATAAATCAAGATATAACAGGAATAATAATATATGATTATGGAAATAAAGTAGTTATAAAAGATGATGACGCTGAAATGTGGATTGATGAACCAGAGTTCGATAATGGCTTATTAGAGTATAGAAAATCAGATTTAGAACTAATAGAAAGGACAGACAATGAAACTTAAAGACATACTAGCAATACAATCAATAGTAGAAGGTAGGGCAACGCCTTACGATTTATTAGAGAGTGAATATACTTATTATTCAAAAAGTAAAGATGAGTATATAGATTTATTAGATTTACATATAACGCATTTTATACGAATCTTTTTAAAACAAGTAGAAGAGAATAATAAAATTATAGACAAGGAACGAATAGACGAAATNCAACACACATTAAATCAAATGTACGAGGATTTACAAACATTAAAGAAGGANATNGAATGAAAAGAAAAACAAAAGAATATTTAATCATTGGTGGATTTATGATGATACCAATAATTTATGCAACATTACTAATATTATATTGGAGATGTGATTGGTAAAAAACACAGTAAAATCAATGGTTTATTTGTACTTGACAAACTATAAAAGAAAGGTTATAATATAAATATGAAAACAATAAATCAAGAACTAAAACAACCTAAACAAGAAAAGAACACAGATAGATTAATTAGATTATATGAATTTTTTTTAAATTTAGGATATTCTAAAGAGGATTCTATCGAGAAAGCATACGAGGAAAACTACAACTTAGAAAGGAAAAAATAAAATGGAAATAAACGAAGACGGATATACACCAAAACAAATGGCTAAAAATATAATTTTAAAAAGCCTAGAGGGTGCTTTAAATCCATATCCGATTTATAATAGTGATGAAATAAACTATGCACCATATACATTTAGAGATAAGACTATAAAAGAATTAGAAAAGATAGTCAATAGACTAGTCAAATCTTTAGATACTCCATATAAAANTAAAGAGTTTATGGATATATCACACTATTACGATATGAAAGTTAAACCACCATTTATGGATTGACAAATATTTTATGTGTGATATAATAGAAGTATGACAACAATTATTTTATTATTAATGGTTGAAATGGTAATATATTCATGGATGATTTCTATTACTTCATAATATTTTTTTTATCTATTCCGTTTATAATATGGATTGGATTAATGCCGATAACAAAAACAAAGAAAGGAAAAAAACGAATGACAAAAGATGAACGAGCCTATAGAATAGCAGACAGAATATTTTGGATATTTATTGAGAANTCACATCCAAGAAGTGTTGGAGATTTTATAGAAGCAGACCCCGATAATCTTCATGGTACAAGGAATACCGAGAGAGGTAGAGAACTATTTGATGAACTAGAAAATTATGTGAGGAATACAATATGACAGTTAAAGATTTAATCGAAGAACTTCAAGAGATTGAAGATAAGTATTTAGACCATGAAGTAATCCTCTTTCATAGTGGAAGTGCTGACAAGTGGGATATTATGGAAGTGGGGAAAGAGAATGAATGGGAAGACCAAGAAGAAATTTATATTACTATATCATAGAAAGGAAAACAAATGAGTTGTTTACAAAACGANATACTATTAGAACAATGGTATGAAGAAGCATTAGCAGAAACATTAAAAGAATATAAAGATGTAGCTAAGGCAGAAGAAGAAGCAGAAAAAATAGCGAGAGATAAATTAGAAAATGAGGGCCAATAATGGGAAAAGTTAAAGAACATCTACAACAAGAATGTGAAGACTTCATTGGTGAAGTAGAAGAATCAATTAGAAAAGGTAAACTTACACACACAGAGGCTTTTGCTTATGTATGGGAAAATCCTAAACATAAGAACTTATCATGGGATTTATGTGGGTTTGACGCAGAGAATTGGGAAATGTTAAAAAGTGATATCATATCATGGATAGAAGATATTGAGGTGGATAATGCCTAATTATAGAGTAGTTTTAGCGTATGATGTTCAGAGAACATTTCATGTCAAAGCAAAGAATGAAGACGAAGCATTCGACAAAGCTAGAGAGTGGCAAGGTTTAAAAAAGTATCGAGACTGTTGGGATTACAATGACCATGTTGAAACAGTAGATATAGATAAGGAGAACGATAATGAAAAACAAATACGTAGTTAGAGTTAATATAACTTATACTAAAAAATATTATGTAGTTGCAGAATCAGAACAAGAAGCAAGAGAAACATATTTATTAGAGGGNACTACTTCTATTTTAAATGAAACAGAAAGAGATAGNNAAGTAATTAGTGTATTAACTATGGAGGAGGATTCTAAATATGTTGGATGATAGAACTATATTAATTATTTGTGGTATTATAATACTTTTCGTATTCTTTTACGTTCTGTTTACTGCTGAAAGTGATGATGATGATTCTGGCCCGTGGTAAGATAGTATGTAGGGGTGGGGAGGGAAATTAGATGTTAACATGTATATTAAATTTGTCAAATGGATTATAGACATCAATTAGAAATAGTAAAAGAACTTCAGGTTGANGGAACAAGAAGNCTAGANTGTCCCTTTTGTTTAAATAGAAATACATTTGATATNACNAANAAAGANGGAGTTTTAATGTGGAACTGTTTCCATGCTAGTTGCACGGCTAAAGGCAGTAGTGGTAGTAAGTTCTCAAGAGAAGATGTAGAAAATTTTATATCTCAAAAGAAACAATTACATAATCATAAATTTGTTATGCCTAAAAGTTTTGTTAATTACGCAGTTCATCCTAAAGCTAGGGCTTACTTAGATACATATGGAATAACTAATACAAGTGCTAGAGTTATGTATGATGTTAAACAAGAAAGAGTTGTTTTTTTAGTAGAGAATCAAGGGGAAGTTGTGAGTGCTATTGGTCGAGCATATGGACACTTTCAGCCCAAGTGGTTTAAGTATAGTAAATCAGATGTCCCTTTTATTACAGGCAATAATAAAGATATAGGAATAATAGTAGAAGATTGTGTAAGTGCTTGTGCCGTTGAGACTAGATGTGGATTCACGGGCATAGCTTTACTAGGAACAAGTTTACAAGATAGCTATATAGAGCATATAGTTAATAGTGTAAAAAATGTTGTGGTTTGTTTAGACAGAGACGCAACAAATAAATCAATAGACATCAAGAATAAATTAGAATCAAAGGTCAATACTTATGTTTGGATGTTAGACCTAGATTTAAAATATTATGAAGATGTCGATATGAAGAAGTGGAGTGATAAAATATGCAAGATGATTTCATTATGATTCTTTCTGTTATATTTATCGTGGTTGCTTTTATAAGCTACATTTTTGTATTCGGTGGTTTATAATGGGTAGTGTTTTAAAAAAGAAAAAACATAAAGGCCGTAGAAAAATAGGCAGTAAGAAACGCAGAGCAAGACGCAAACGTAGAAGGAGATAGTATGGGTGTTAGAGGAGGCCGAGTTAGAAAAGATTCTGTTATTGATTTTAATGCGAGAGACTTTATCAGTATCGAAAACTATGATACAAATGAGCCAATATACTTACGCATCCCGAAATGGGTGCAACAAACTTTGAGAGCAGAACTAAAGAAATGCAAGACAGAAAACTTTGATACTTACAATTCTGCTATCACAGTAAAAAGAATGTTAGAAACTAAATTTGTTAAATTAGAAAGGAAAAGAATAGATGAGTGGTTTAGAACACACAAGAAGCACTACTAATAAATTTTATGAGAAAGTAGAGGGTGAATACATCCTAGATTTAAAAGGGGTAGAGACCCATTGTATAGTTAATTCTGATAGATATGATGACATATATAAGAAGCCTACTATCTCTTATCATTTTACATTTGAGAATCATAAATTAAAACAGTTAGGTGATAATGACTTGCATACATATGAGCCTATGAAAGTTTGCCCTACGAGTGGGGTGAAGATTGCTAACTTTAAAAGAAAGCCTGAATATAGACTGCCGATTAGTGAGACAGGATATAAGTCTCATTTTTCAGGGTTTATAGACATGACTAGTATGAACTTTCTTGGTGCTGATGATGTAGTTGTAGAGGTTAGNAAATGGCTGATGATAAATGCAGGACATAATAGAAAGAAATATTTCTGCACGAAAAGATTTGCAGATGTTCCTATTGTCAGTATAATAAAAAAGATATGAGATTTGTTTTTGTAGTATTATTATTTATGACAGGGTGTAGTTATAGTTTTAAAACTAACAAGGACAATAAAAATAATCTAGTAGCTAAGAATCAGCCCGTTGTGGACAATAGAGAAATAACCGTTGAAGAGCTTGGGGAACTACCAAGATTAGAACAAATTAAATTAGAAATGCAGGAAAGGTTGGCAAAAATAAAAAATGAATAGATATTATATACAAAGATTAAGTGCAGAGACATGCGAGGATGTGTTAAAAAAATATAATCCTGATGACAAACAAGATGTAATCATCGTGAGAATGTATGATGAGCCTTTTGATTTAAAAGTTAAAATCAGAGAAGCAATGTCGGAAGATGAGTTTGAAACTTTTAGAAAGTTAGTAAATGGTAGTGGTGAGTTCCGAGATATTATTGATATCATCATGAAGAAAAAAGANCAAGAAACTCAAGAAATAATAATCAACAAACAAGCTGAAGAAAACAATCAGTAATCTAACATATGTTAGAAAAGAGGGAGACGGTCTTGCCCGAGACTAATGGGAATGTTCGTAAGTATTTATTAAAGTCTTTACTTAATAAAAAATTCTACAACAAATTTCAAAAATATAATTTAGGAGATATTTANAATCACAATATCTATAAGTGCATAGATTTAATCTACAAGCATGACAAAGAATTAGAATCAATATCTACTGAATACCTTGCTGATTTTTATGAAAAACAATACGGCTCACGTATGGGATTCAATCAGTTAAGTGGTGATAAAGATATTATTTTTGGATTAGATAAAGTAAAAGAACCAAACGAAAAGACTGTAGATTACATTTTAAATCTTACACACAAGCAAAAGAAAGCAGAAGAACTTACGAAGAAAAGTTTTGCCCTGGTCAATAACCCTGATAAATATGACTTTTCTGAGATAAAAACCTTTGTTCAAAATATTGGTGGAGTACAAAAAGAGTATGAAAGCAAAATGGATAGGGTTGATTTAGACCCACTACAATTAATTGAAGACGAAGANAAATACGGNAATGTCAAATTTAATATCAAAAGATTACAAGACGCTACACACGGAGTGGGTGGTGGTAATTTTGTAATTGTTTTTGCTAGACCTGAAGCAGGGAAGTCAGCTTTTTGGATTAGTCTAGTTGCTAATAAAAATGGTTTTGCAGAACAAGGTAAGAAGTGTCATGCATTTATTAACGAAGAACCTGCAAAGAAAACTTATGTCAGATTAATTTCTTGTTGGACAGGCATAGTGAGAGACTTAATCAAAGAAAGAATAAATACAGTAAGAGCAGAGTGGAGTGTAATAAAAGATAATATTTTTGTTTACGATTCTGTCGATGTTAGTATGGATGATTTAAACAACTACTGTGAAGAGAATGAAGTTGATATAATTATTATTGACCAATTAGATAAAATAAATATCCGTGGTAATTACAATGCACAACATGAAAAGTTAAAAGAAATATATAAACAGGCAAGAGAGTTAGCTAAAAGAAATAATGTTCTAGTGATAGGAATTAGTCAGGCAAGTGCTGAGGCACACAATCAACAAAGAGTAGATTTTAATTGGTTAGATAATTCTAAAACCGGAAAGGCGGGAGAGGCCGATTTAATTATAGGAATAGGAAAGCCTAGAGATTCTGATAAAGATTATGATAGGTGGCTATACTTATCTAAAAATAAATTAACAGGGGAACATGTCGATATTGAGTGTTCACTAAATCATACATTATCGAGGATAGAATAAATGGAGAAGAAAAATTTTTTAAGAGTTCTTTCGCTAGGTGCGGGAGTTCAATCTACTACGTTAGCTTTAATGGTAGAGAAAGGAGAGATACCCATGGTTGACTGTGGTATTTTTGCAGATGTAGGAGCAGAACCCAAAGCAGTTTACGAACACCTTGATTGGTTAGAAAAACAATTATCTTATCCTATATATCGAGTGCAATGGAGAAATTTAAAGGATGATATAATTAGTGCATCCAANGGTGAGTATAAGGCTTTTACTGCACCTTTCTATACAAAGAATACGGACACAAGTAAAAAAGGAATGCTTCGTAGACAATGCACAGGGGACTACAAGATTAAACCTATAACAAAAAAGATTAGAGAATTATTAGGATATTCTAAAGGACAAAGAGTTAAGCCTGATACAAAGGTGGAATTAGTAATGGGTATTTCTTATGATGAAATGCAGAGAATGAAAATTAATCAATTAAAATATATAGATAATCAATATCCTTTAGTTGAAAAAGCAATACGAAGAAAGCGTTGTATTGAGTGGATGGAAGAAAATAATTTTCCTAAACCTCCAAGAAGTGCGTGTACATTTTGCCCATACCATTCTAATGAGGAGTGGAGAAAAATAAAACAGAACAAAGAAGAATGGGAAGAGGTTGTAAAATTAGATAAGATGATTAGGAATCAAGAANANCACAAAGAAAAAAATAAAAGTGTTGCAAANGTAAAAGATAATTTGTTCTTACACAGAGATTGTNTTCCNATAGATGAAGTAGATTTAAGAGAAGAAGACGATAAGACAGGCCAATANTCTTTANTAGATGAATGCGAAGGGATGTGTGGAATATGATAACAACACTAGACGTAGAGACCACATATCAAGATGGAGACCCTAGTCCTTACAATGAAAATAATAAATTAGTTTCTGTAGGAATTAATCAAGAGTATTATTTTTTTAATCACAAAGATAATTCTAATGGGCATGATAACTTTGATAAGATTCAAACAATANTAGATAGTTCTACTTTAGTCATAGGTCATAATTTAAAATTTGATTTAAGTTGGATGTATTGGGAAGGTTGGAAATATAACGGTGATATCTATGACACAATGCTAGGTGAATATATAATTAGAAGAGGTCAAAAAGTAGATGAACATAATAAATTAATATCTTTATCCNTAAAAGAATCTTGTAAAAGAAGAGGTCTTGGAACTAAATCAGATATATTATCAGCATATACAGATGATGGATTTGGTATTGATGAAATACCTATGGAAAAATTAGAAGAGTATGGCCGTATGGATGTAGAGATAACTTACAAACTATATCAATCTCAAATACAAGATTATCAAAGACAACATAATAAAAAATTAATACCTACAAGAAATATGATGAATCAGTTTTTAAGAGTNATNATNGANATGGAAATGAATGGTAATTGTATTAANGTAGATAATTTATCAGACATAGANAAANATTTAACTGANGAACATTATAAACTTAAAAACACGGATAGCCGAAACAATTAAAGAAGTTATGGGCGATACTAATATTAACATATCTTCCGGAGAGGATTTATCAAAAGTAATTTATTCTAAGAAAGTTCATGACAAAGATATTTGGGCTAAACTATTTAACATAGGGACAGATAAATACTCAGGTAGGGCAAAGAAAAAAACTTACATGACAGACCCACAGTTTAGAGGGATTGTAGATAAATACACAGACCCCGTTTATAAAACCATAGCTAATGTTTGTGAGNAATGTAAAGGTGTTGGCTTAGTTAGATTAATGAAAGTAGACGGAACTCCTTACAAGTCTATGAACAAATGTAAAAACTGTGGAGGTGAGGGCAAACTCTATGTAGAAACAGACGCTATTGCAGGATTTAAGTATAAACCATACTCTTATAAAGATACTTGCGATGGTGGATTTAAAACAGATAAGTTTACTTTAGATAGAATCAGCACATTTGGTCGTGGTAAAATAAAAGAGTTTGTAGATTCTTTAATGAAGTTTAGTGCTAATGAAAAACTACTGAATACTTTTGTCTCTGCATTGAAAGATAATGTTAGACCGAGTGGAATACTTCACCCTTCCTTTCACCAAGTAAGAACTGCCACAGGAAGATTATCAAGCTCAGACCCTAACTTCCAAAACTTACCAAGAGATGGTGGTATTAAAAAAGTTATTATTTCTAGATTTGATAATGGTAAAATATATGAAGTAGACTTTGCACAATTAGAATTNAGAACTGCAGTATTCTTAGCNCAAGANAAACANGGCATGGAAGATATATCTAATGGTGTAGATGTTCATCAATACACTGCAGATATTATTGGATGTTCAAGACAAGAAGCCAAGGCCCACACATTTAAACCTTTGTATGGTGGAATTATGGGTAATGAAAATGAGAAAAGATACTACAAAAAGTTTTTAGAAAAATATAAAGACATAGCTTTATGGCATCAGAACTTAGAACANAGGGCTATTAAATATAAATTAATATCTATACCNAGTGGTAGAGAATATCATTTCCCCAATGTATACAGAACTAAATGGGGTGGTTGCAGTCATTCAACTACTGTAAAAAATTATCCTGTTCAGGGCTTTGCTACTGCAGATATAGTTCCCATAGCCTGTATAAATNTTTGGTCTTTGATGAAAGAGAGAAATGTAAAAAGTTTAATTATCAANACTGTCCATGATTCCGTGGTGATAGATGTATATCCTGGGGAAGAAGACACTATTGAATCTATAATTAAAACGGGATGTAGTAGAGTGAAAGATTCTTTACTGCAATATTACGATTGTGATTTCAACGTGCCGTTAGATATCGAAATTAAAAAGGGTTCTAACTGGCTTGACTTAGAGGTCGCATAATATACACTTTAAATAAATAGGAGACAAATATGTCGAATGAAATAACAAACCTAGATAACTTATCTTCAGACAAGATTATGAGTTTTATTGGTCAGGATGCATCAGTAGACCCTAAACTTGCTAAGTTATCTATCAACAAACAATCTGAAGATGANGCAGGAAANAANCTNCAAGTAGGAACTTTNAGACTTGATGGCACAACTGCAGGAACAATAATTGGAAAACCCATACTATTTAGACCTTTACTTACGACTTATCAATACAAAAAGTATGATGAGGACAACGAAGAAAACAACTACAANTCTGTAATGTTTACATCNTGGACAGACCCGATTCCNGATNCAAACGGNACACAGAANTGTGGTAGTGTTGCAAAAGCAGATAGAGATAAACTAGACCCTATCGAAAAGTTGGAGCAAAATAAAATTACTTGCTACAAACATACGTGGGGGTTAGCTACCATGAAAGGTGTATCACCTGAAGGTAAAGAACTATCTGTTAAAGACGAGCCTGTATTATACACGGCAAGAGGTACAAACTTTTTACCCATTGTCGAAGTGCTGAGAGGTCTAAGTAAACGTGGGAAGATAATGTATAATAGTATTTTAGAGTTCTACGACACTGAAAAGCAGACTAAAGGCTCTAATACTTGGTATATTGGAAAGATACGAGANACTTTNAAACATGCTGANTTCACAGANCAAGACAAAGAAACTNTAAAAGGTTTCCTTGANATTGTAAAAAGTGAAAATGATTATGTATTGTCCGAACACAACGCAAAGAATAAAGCGAAAGTTGAGGTACTAGACGATGACATAGTTGCAGAAGTAAATAAATAATGACGTTTCTAGAAGAGGTTAAGTCTCTTTTAGTAGAGGCACAAAGACGGCCAATAGAGATTCCTAAACAAGTTCAGAAAGAATTTGCTAAAGATTGTTTAACTGCTGTTCGAAAACAATTTACAGATGATAGAGAATCTGAATTTAGAATTAGGATGTCAAATGTTGGTCGGCCTTTGTGTCAATTACAAATGGAAAAGAAATATTCTACAGATTCTACAGTAGGATATGCAGATAACTACAATACTAAATTAAGAAATCTATATGGGGATATAATAGAAGCAGTTATAGTTATGCTTCTAAAAACTGTTAAAGCTAAGATAGAAGGCATTCAAGGTAAGGTAAAATTAAAAACAAAATACTTTGACATCAAAGGAACTTATGATATTATAATTGACGATAGAGTTTACGACATCAAGTCAGCTTCTTCTTTTTCGTTCCGAAATAAATTTAGTCAAGGATTTCAATCAATGGCTAATGATGATGTGTTTGGATATTTACCCCAAGGTTATTTATACGCTGAATCTCTAAATAAAAAGTTTGGAGGTTGGATAGTAATTAATAAAGAAACAGGGGAAATGTTAGTGACAGAACCTCCTCATGATGATGAAGATTACAAGAAGGATGCACTTGCTAGGGCCAATAACAATATCAAGGCTCTCATGGAAGATAAACCTTTTGAGAGACAATTTGAATTAAAGAATGAAAAGTTTGGTAGAAATGAAACAGGGAATAAGATTTTGGGGACAGTATGTTCCTATTGTCAGTATAAGCATAAGTGTTGGGGTGAAGAGATTCAATATCTCCCACAACAACAATCTAAGTCTGCTAATCCCTCTTATCACTGGTATGTCGAACTTAATAATCCAAGGCAGGTAGAAAGTGAAAAGAGNNAATAAGAATGATGATAATGTAATTACTATATANGTTAAGCCGTATAGTGAAAATAAATATGCTTGTGGTGTAGACCCCGAGTATAAACCCGATACTCCCGAAAAAGAAATGGCCTATATTGTAGCTCTAGGTCTTAGACAAATATCTATTGATGACCCTGATTTAGTTTATGGATTAGGTAAAGAGATGTTTNNTTTNGAAAAGACTGAGGAAGAAAATAAAATAATTCAANTAGANGAGTGGANGAAAAANNTACACTAATGAAATATAAAAGNGATTTTACTTGTGATTTNATACAAGGCAAGGTAGGTGAAAAACTTATCGGTGANATATTAGAAGGTGATAAAGTTGAGGTTAAATCTGAAATAGATAAATGGATTAAGAGTGGTAATCATTATTGTGAATACAAAAGCCGTGGAAAAGATAGTGGTATAAGCACAACTGAATCTAAATATTGGGCTGTTAATTTTTATAAAGGTAAGAAGTTTTGTTTTGCTGTGTTTACAGAAACAGAAAAAGTAAAAAAGATGATAAAAAATAATAAGTATAGGTCCGTTCCTGGAGGTGATAATAATACATCTTGGGGTTGGCTAATACCTATTAAAGAGTTGGTGGATTACAGTAACTATGCGAATAATTAAAGACCCATTTACAGGAGACTTACTATTGTCTCTAGATTCTTTTGAATCAAAACAAGTAAAAGATAAAGGATATGTAAAGATATCCACTAAAACAAATTTCTTTGGTTATCTAAAAATATTGCATGATGATTTATCTGCAATTATTACAGAAGAACTAAGAAGCATCCAACTAAATAAGGAGAAACAAGAACATGCAAAAATACGAAATAAGTCAAAAACTAATACAAGCAATAGTTAATTTTTTATCCACACTTCCGTGGAATCAAGTTAATCAAATATTAGGTTCTATTGCGTCAGAGGTAAAAGAAAATGAAGAAAAGAGTATCGCCAAAGAAAACAAAAAATGATTTTGTTCTTTATAATCTTGATGTGTGGTATTGTGCTGAGGACAATAATTTTTATTGGGATGAGGACTGTATTGATTCTGAAGAACTTATCAGAGTTTTTAAGGACAAGTATGGGATATCCAAGTATTATGGATTTAAGCCTGATGAGAATGACCCTTGGGAAGGTACTCACATTGAAGAGAATACACTAAGAACACCGTTGCCTTTTATTCTAAAGGCACTTACAAAACATTTACAAGAACATACAAATAAGAGTTATAAGAGTAGTCAGGAACTATTGAATAGACTTATTGCGTAAGGTTGCCTAAAACTTTATTGTAATACTTATTTATATTTTCATTTATTTGAGGATAATTCACATTTCCAATAATTTTATCTGCATAGTAATTAGGCTCATTAAGAAGATTTCTAGCAGCAGTTCCCCCATTGTGAATTTTTGCTATTCTCTCCATACTATCAGCAGAATCAGGATTTACTAAATCATTAGGTGTGTATCTTCTCATGTACAAAAACATTAGTTTTTTAGAAAGCTGTGGGTCTTTAGTTGCCTGTTCATAATTAACATTATTTAATTCAGGAAAAAAATTATCTTTACTATTTTCTTCCATTGCATCTGTGTAGTAAGGTTTTTGTATTTGTAGACTTCCTCTTGATTCGCCTTGGTCTCCTACTGCAACATTAGGGTCTTTTTCCCCACCAGTCTCAACTTTAGTTATTGCTTTTACAATTTTAGATGAAGAAAATCTTTCAAATAAATTAGGCTTTTTCTTCATTTTAATTTTCATTTCTTCCATTACTTTTTAACCAAGCTACCACCAAAGTATAATCCAACGATAGCAGACATTAAATGAGTATCTAGTGGTGTAATTACTAAACCTAGAAACTCTCTATCTAATAGTATTTCTTTTTTCTCTANTAAGAATAAGAATCCNTTTGTAAATTCTGTCCATGTTAGGATAACTGGTACGTCAAATAATACAGGAACTAACTTAGGCCAAGCAATAATGAAGAACACNGCAGTTANTGCAATGATTCTTCTTGTCCACTGAAANCCTTTATTCTCATATGTTCTTGCACTTTCGATAGACTTCATTTGGAAGTTTGCTCTTTCCATGAGCATCTTCTGTTCTTCTTGTTTAGCTTTGATGCTTTGCCCCCAGATAGACATCACGCCCCCCAGTAGGCTAGAACCTAGCATTGTTATCATTTCAACTGGTAAACCACCCATTACATTTCCTCCTGTATTTTGTTCATTTACTATTTGTCCGACTTGTATTATTTCTACTATTCCTACTGTCGAAAGCAGGAATGCTAACATTGATTCCATTCATTACCTTGTATATTTTAATTTAAAACCTGTATCTTGTGTTTCTTCTGTTTTATCTATATCTACACTATTAGGATTAAATATATCATCTAATAATCTAAAGGCATAGGGGTCATATCCTTCAAACTTTTTCATAAATTTAATTTGTAAATCTTTTACNTCATCTTGAAGTTTCCCTAATCTTTTATAGAACTCTTGCTCATCAATAGCACCACTTCTATATTGTCTTTTTAATGATGAGGCNTGACTTTTTTTAATTCTCATTAATTTTTGGTATTCTAACTTTTGTCTATTAGCTAGTGTTCGTACACTTTTATTACTTAACTTAATACCAAANGCATTTACNANTGCTTGTAATTCTGTTTCNGGTTCTCTAAATTCACTAACGTCTCCTCTTCTTGCTCTATCTATTCTTTGAGTTGCGTATGCCCCTGGTAAGAAAGGAAAGTTAGGTATTAGTTTTTTACCAAAACTATTTAAAGCTAGACCAGTTTCTTCAAAAATATCATCAGATAAACCTCTCCCCGGTTCTGCTCTTTTTCTTAAAATATCATAGCCTATAAAGGATGTAATTAAATCTCCACCAATACCTGCTGTTGGTTGTAGTGGTTCAGGAAAGAATGGGAGCAATCCATTNGCNCTAAAACTTAAAGCATCTCCACCGGGAAATAGTCTACTTATATTTAGATATTTAGTATTTCCATTACTATCTTTAACAGGCAGTCTTACAACTTTGTGTGGCATGAATGGCATGTCTAATATTCTACCTGCTTCATACTCAGGAAGATTGGCTCTGATAAATTTAGCTTCTTCTTTCTCTTCCTCTCCTCCATATAGCTCACTCATTTTATTTAAACCATATCCTAAAGCGGCATACTTTACATATTTATGTGGTCTTAAAACTGCTGATTCTGCTAAGATAGGAACTACTCTATAAGTAAAAGATAAAAATGGAGTAACAGAATGTCGTAGAAAATTTATAACTGGAGCATTAATATCATAATCAATAAACTGCTTACGAGCAAACATAGCTGCATCTATATCAGAATCACCCATTTTAATTCTGTGTCTAAAAGCATTTAATCTAAATACNTGGTCTTCTATTCTATACCAATCTTCTAGTGTAGATGTAATTTCATTATTTCTAACTTTAGTATATATTTTAGAGGCCATATCTACAGCGTTACCCCACTCACCTTTGTCGGCTCTAGCTTTGTAAATATCTGCTAATTGNTCTAATTTAAAATTCTTTAATTCTTTATTAACAAAGTCTGCATCCATTACACCAAACTGAATTGCTCTTTGCACTAAATCAGATTCTTCACCGCCCACTTTATTATGTTCGGTCAACATTCTAAATGCTTTTAGTAAAGGAAACTTTTCTCCATCAACACCTCTAAATAATGGAACGTCTGCTAAGTCACTAAGTATAACATTACCAAACATATTGTTAACGTGAACTGTAGGATTCCATGCAGTTTTACTTGACTTCCATAGGCTATTCATCTTTCTATAGGTCCTATAAAAAGCATTAGAACTTTGACTTTGNTATCTTTGAAATCCTACTATATCTCTGTACACTGCTTCAGGAACATACTTACCAGATAGTTTTCCATACTTACTAGCTTTTGTTCCTTCAATAATTTGAGATGGTATTTTTCTATATCCTTCGGCTGCAAGTTTTTCTGAGGTCTTACCTACAACTTGTGCTTCTGCTAATGCAAACTTATCTGCAATTTCTGCAAAGAAAGAATATTTGGCTACAGTATTAGACATTAAAGCACCTGTATATTCTAAAGCTATAGAAGCATCTTCTATCTCTCCCATTTGTAGTCTTTCAGCTTTAGTGTATTGTCTTCTAACTGTAATTAAATCTGATGGTTTTAATCTTTGAACACGGGTAGGTTTTCCTAACTCTCCTAATAACTGTTCTGATTCAGTAGGTTTTTCTCTTTTTAAAATTTTAACAATAACATCTCCCTCTGAATCTTCTACAAACTCTCTTACCTTTCTAGATGTTCCCGCTCTTTTTCCAGGTATTGTTCTAGTTACATATTTTCCTACTGTAATTGTTTCGTCAAATATTTCCCATTCTCCTGAAGGTCTTCCATCTACAGTAATTTTCATTTTACTTAAATCTGTAAACCAATCAGAAACACTTACCTCAGCCATAGAACCTCTAGGTTTCAAATCATCTCCTACTTTTTTTAATTCAGGGGATAAGTTATCTTTTAAATATAGTCTACCTAAATATCTATCTTTATTTTTTTCAAAAGTTGCTTTTGTAATTAGGCCTAAGTCAACATACTTTTGTCCTATTTCATTTATTAATGCTCTAGATTTTTCATTAAATTTTCTTAGAGTTTCCGAGGGAATATCATATAATGTATCACCCTCTAACATATTGTATAATATTTTTAAATCATCTTCTGTTAAATCTTCTCTTAATTGTTTTGCGATACGAACAAACTGGGATGCTATGTGATTCTTTTGCCCTTCATAGGTTTGATATAAAGATGCTTTATAACTTTTAGANAAGCCGTATTTATCTATAAATGCTCTTCCTAAAANATCTCCTAGATTATCGTAGAATACTTCCTCTCCGACTTGCCTTTTTATTTTAACTTTCTTAGCACCTTTAATACCTAAATATCCTAAGCTACCTCCTACAAATGCTCTGCCAAATCTAGAACTTAGTGGGTCTTGAAAATCAAATATAGGTGCTGTTGGGTCTGTGTTAAATCCTAACAAAGTTCCTGCTATTGCACTACCCCCTTCGCCAGTCTTTGCAGCTTGAAGAGCTNTACGCCCAATACCCTCTTCATAACCTTTTAACATTTTATTTATAAAGCCTGATTGTTTATTTAATAAAGCACCTCTAACAGGTATATCAGATTCTTTTGGTTGTTTTTTTAAAGGNGTTGTTCTAAATGTTTCAATTAAACTATCAAAAAAACTTTTAGGTTTTTCTGTTAAATCTTTTTCACTACTCTTAATTACAGTTCTATCCCCTTTTGTTGTTATTTGGCCTGTACCACCAATATCAACATCCACTTCATCTGCAGTGCCTTGAAGTTGTATTTTAGTTGCTCCTCTTTTAACAGCCTCTTCAGGAGATATATTTTCTCTTTTAAGTCTAAAAGGTATCTTTTCACCTTTTTTTGTTACAGTAACGCCTAAGTTTCTTAATAATCCAAAACCAGGGGCAACTATACCACCTCCAANTGCTCCCAAAGCAGCTTGTGTTCCCCTATCATCTATAACAGAATCTTTATCTACATATCCCGTAGCACCTGCAATAGCACCTGATACCATTCCGTATTTACCCATTTGTGCTAATGACTTAGCTTTACCAAAAGGTATTAACCATGATGCAGGGTCTAGTAATAATCCTGCAAAGTAAGCAGCAGTTACAGCACTGCCATTTTTACCTTGCATTAATTCCTTTAATTTTTTTTGCTCTGCTTCTAATTCTTCTTTTCTAAAACCTGCTAATTGAGTTACACCTCTAACAGTATCTAATGCACCTAATTTAAATGCATAACCAATAGCATTATTTACTTCAGGTGGGTCAATAGTTTTGAGGTCATTCTCAAAATCTTTATTTATTTTTATTTTATTTGTTTGGGGTAAAGTATTAGAAGTGGTTACACCACTGGTGATATTATCTTGATTGGTATACTTTAACTGAAATGTTTCAGCCATGTTTACTACCTATTACCTGGTGAGAAAGGCAATCCTTTTGATTTAGGTTTATCTGGAAATTGTGTATAACCATACATTTGTAAAATTTCTATAGCTCTATTTCTGTCAACGTCATTTTTTTCCATAACCTGTTTAATAAAATCTTCTGTTACTTCTACTTTACTATTAGCATCTTTTTGTTCAGGTGATACATAATCTTCAGTTACTACTGTTTTAGCTTTACCTTTTCCTTCTAGTTTAGTCCCAGGTATATCTGTAGTAGTTGTTTGTTCTACTACTTCTTCTTGTNCAGTATCTGCNTNTGCTCCTTGTTCTTTTTGGTAGTTTGTTAAATCNGTNTTTAATTCANTAGCTTTACTGGTAAATCCTAGTAANTTTAATTGATTAATAACAGCCGCCATTTGACTTGTATCATTGTTTTCTTTTGCTGTTGCGTATTCGTTGCTTAGTATAGATAGTGATTGATTGTATATTTTTGTTACATCATCTGAATAAGTAGGATTGCCTATAGAACTTACCGCAGCATTAAGAAGTAAATCATCATTAAAAGATGCTCCTGATATTTGTGCAGCTAATTTAAATTGTTCTTTTTTATCATCAATCATATCAGTAGTTGCAGAATTTGTAATTGTTTCATTGTTAAAATCATCTTTTGTTACAATCTTTGTATTTTCGTAAGTAGTTTTACTTTTATTAATATCTGATATTGTAGGTGTTGTAGATGTCTGAATACCTTTTCCTACAGATACTCTAGAATCTATTTTTTCTGCATCTATAGTTCCAACATCGGCTTTAATACCTTCCATTCCTTTTGTAATTATATCTTTAGTAAAGACACTAGCGGTATTATCGAATATGCCTAGTCTATCTTGTAATTGTTTATTTAAATCTTCTGCCTTTAATTTATTTTGTTCTGCTAAAGTTGGTAAAAACTCTTCTTGTTTTTCTTTATATCTATCTGCATCTAAAAAGTTTTTTACGGCAGTTGCATCCATGTTATTAAATTGTTGCAGTTCACCACCCTGATTCATAAAAGAATTTAGTTGAGGTAAGTAGCTTTCTCCTACTTGTGTAGCAACGTATTTAAAATCCTCTGCAACTTTTTTTCTTTCATCATAGCTTTCTTGATATTTTTTTTCTAGTTCCTCTTTCATCTTTAATGCTCTTGTTTGGAACTCGACTATATTATCTCTAGCTGTTTTTCTTTTGTCTAAGTATGCTTCTCCTGCACCAATAGCTACATCTCTTAAAAAATTACTACTTAATAATCCCATTACTTTTCATCCTCTTTTTTTGGTTTACTCATTATACCTTTAGTATTTTCTACTTTTTCTTCTTCCATACCTTCATCAGGCTTTTGTTCTAGAATATTTCCTATTAGTTCTTTAGTATCATCTTGTTTAGGNTTTTCTAAATTAACTTTTTCAATACCTGCTTTTTTTGCTATAGCAACTANCATATCTCCAACAATAGGCACTAGTAATAATCCTACATCAGGGCTGAACTTACCTTCAACAAATCCTGCAAATATTATGACTTTAACTAATTCTTCTACTGTTAGTCCTGATTCTANTAGCACCAACATTTTTTGCATTGTTTTTTCGTTGTGCATACCATTCCATATTGAATGAGAAGCATCTTCTACAGTTGCAAATTGAGGTGCGTGTTCCCAAGGATAATTTCCCGGTTCGTCTGTTANAGATTGCCCAGGTACAGGTGTATCAAATATATTTTGTTCTATCTCTTCCATGTTAACTTCTTAAATACTCCGATAATAAACCATTCCAAAACTGTCGTGTTTGAGAATATGTTATTTGTTGTGGCATTCCTACGCTTTCTGCAGGGTCTAAAGGTGCTGTCTGTCTTAATGTTCTACCTGCTCGTAAAGTTTGATAAAAATCTGCAGCATCAAATTGATTTGAAGAACTGCCTCCACCACTGCTTCCACCACCTAAAAAGGTTTTACCAATTCCTATAATTGTTCCTATATCCATTTAACCTCCTAAAACATTCCCTCTATTATTTCTAAACCTATTTCACCTATAATTCTATTTAAGTTTGATTTAGCTTTTTGGTCTAATAATTCCATAGTTAACTCTCTATCTAGTGCAGCCATAGCGATATTGTGTGCTCTATCTTGTGCATTTTCAGATGATTGATTTATCCATGATGCTTCATCTCTCCACTGTTGCCATAATGACGATAGTGCAAAGTTAGATATTTGTAGTAAGTTTTGAGCATCTGTTTGATTCGCTGCATTAATACTTGCAGTATTTGCAGTGTTAATCTGTCTTCTCCAAGTCACATTTGATTGGTCAATCACTCTTTGATTCTCTACATTAAATCTTTCTCTTTGGTCTTTTAACTGTGCATTGAATTGATTAATAGCTGCTTCTCTTTGTGCATTAGCTTGATTAACTGCTATCTCATTATTTGCATTCATTGCAGCTACTTTACTTCTTTCTGCAGTTGCAAACTGATTCATTGCATCTGTTCTAGTAGCATTGTTTGTATTTATTTGATTTGATAAACTTGTAAAGAATTGGTCAGTNTGTCTTTGACTTACTGCATTAAACTGTCTTGCTGCATTTTCTGCAGATTGGTCAGATAATAACCCTTGTTGTCTTAATTGTACATTAGCTAAACTTACTTGTTGTCTATTAGATAAGTTCTGCATATCCATTTTTAAATAGGATTGTGCATTTACTAAAGCTGCTTGTTGTCTATTATTTAAGTTTGCAAAAATAGCTTGTTTATATGTNTCTGCATCTGCTTTAGCNATNGGNANAGAAGCATTAACAATACCTTGNGCTAGTGCTTCGGCAGCAATACTAGAAGCACCCAAGCCTCTTTGTTGCATGGCAGCATCTACGATTCTTTTTGCACCTTGAGCATATGCAGGTAAAGGTTTACCTTCATCTACAGATTGTTGTATTGCTTGTGATATGTTTGCTAATTGGCCTTGAACTGTAGCCTCTGGTGGTAAAGCAGTAATGTCTTCTTGTGCTGCTACCATGGGTTGTGAAACTGTGCCCTGTGCTGCAGTGGCTTGTGGTGTTGTTACTCCTGTTACTGCTTGATATTGTGGAGCAGTTACTTGAGGTTGTTGTGAAACTTGTGTTGCCCCCGATACGTCTTGTGCTTGAACTGTTGGTGCTGTTACTGTAGGAACTGCAGAAGCTACCTCTCCAGTTAATCCTGGGGTTGTCTGCATTGTAGCAGCAGTTGGAGTTTGTAATGCAAGACCCGGAGTTACGGCTGTGCCTTGTGGTAAAAAAGGTTGGTTGACTCTAGCACCAACTTGTGCTTGAATAAATTCTGATGGGTCTGTTAGTGTTCTTTCTGGCTGAGGAGACGGCATAGGTAAATTAGGCATAAAAGGAGGATTTATTGGAACGGGTTTAGCCATAGGTTTTGCTCCTTGATTTGTAAAAGTATCAAAAACACTTTTATCTACTTTACTAAAATTATCAGGTACAGCTACTTTTGATGCTGCTGTTTTAGAAAAAGTTTCATTAGTTTGAGGATTATAGTAATATTCCTGTTCCATTAATTATCTCCCATTAAATATGATTCCATCCACATAATCTTTTCCTTAATAATAGC
>FUFK010036809.1_pt1 | contig 20222 bp, 28 predicted proteins | sample 1021851 | NCBI WGS metagenome assembly FUFK01 (sample SAMEA51879418, study PRJEB19060) | metagenome
CTATTACAAAAAAATAACTCAGTTAAACTTATCGGAAATCCAAAAAATAAAGGAGGGGTTTTATCATTCACTATAGAAGGAGTTCACCCTCATGATATAGCAACTATCTTGGATGAAGACGGGGTTGCAATAAGAGCAGGACATCATTGTTGTCAAATTCTACATGACAAATTAAATATTCCAGCTAGTGCTAGAGCATCGGTTGGTATTTATAATACAAAAGAGGATTTAGATCAGTTGAATGAGTCAATTAACAACTGTAAAAAAATATTTAATTTATAATGAATTTAAAAGAACTTTATCAAGAAATTATATTAGAACACGGTAAGAATCCTAGAAATCTTAGAAAGACAGAAGGTTTTAATAAAGACGCTAAAGGTAATAATCCACTTTGTGGTGATAATGTTCATGTTTATTTAAAACTAAATGGACAAAAAATTGTAGAAGATGCATCCTTCGAAGGGAGTGGTTGTGCGATTTCAATGGCTTCAGCTTCTATAATGACAGATTTAATTAAAGGAAAAAATGAGCATGAGGCTAAAGAGATAGTTGAGGATTTTTTAGGAATGATTAAGGAAAATCCTGAATTAAAATCTAAGTATTTGAGTGAAGATGAAAAAACTAAACTAATGTGTTTATCTGGTGTTAAGCAATATCCAATGAGAGTTAAGTGTGCAACTTTATCTTGGCATACAATGGTTTCTGCTTTTGATGAAAAAACAGAGGAAGTAAAAACGGAAAATTAAATTATGTCAAAAAAAGAACAGATAATTGAAGAAATAAGAAAAATTTATGACCCTGAGTTACCTGTAAATATCTACGAATTGGGTTTGATTTATGATATTAAGGTTGAGGACGATAAGTTTGCTAAAATTAAAATGACTTTGACTACACCAAATTGCCCAGTAGCTGAAAGTTTACCTAAAGAAGTAAAAGATGGTGCAATGCAAGTTGAAGGTATAGAGGATGTTGATCTTGAGTTAGTTTGGGATCCACCGTGGAATAAAGATATGATGTCAGAAGCAGCAAAATTGGAATTGAATTTATAATGAACCCTATAATTAAATTAAGTGATAACGCAGCATTACGAATAAAAGAGATAATGTCTAANGCTGAAAAAGATTCTATCGGAGTTAGNGTATCAGTGAAATCTGGTGGTTGTGCAGGGATGTCATACGTGATGGAGTACACAAAAGAGTTAAATCCTAATGATGAAGTTATAGAAGATAAGGGCGTGAAAGTATTCGTTGATTCAGCCGCTATTATGTATCTGCTTGGCACTGAAATGGATTATAAAAAGGAGGAATTGTCCTCATCATTTGTGTTCAATAATCCTAATGAAACTGAGCGTTGCGGCTGCGGAGAGTCTTTCAAAATATCATAAGTTGTATTATCCCATTTATCGCATATCTGTATTGCATTATATGCATATCTAGTATATAGATTCTTTATGAACAAATTTGAGTTTAAAAATCTTGTTAAAAACTTAAAAGACTCTTTAAAGGAAAAAACATTCTTTAAAGAACTACGTAAAGAAGTTGAAACCGGTGCGAACGGCACACAAGATTACGTAGTTAAAAAAGGTGTTAACAAAGATACAATTGCAACAACTAGACAGTAATTAAATTTATTAGCTACTGTAATACATCTCAAACTCTACAGGATGAGGTGCATGTTCAAATTTGTGAATTTCTTCAAACTTAAGAGCAATGTAAGCATCAATCTGATCGTCAGTAAAGACACCGCCTTGAGTTAAAAACTCTCTGTCTTTATCTAAACTTTCCATTGCTTCTCTTAAAGAACCACAAACTGTTGGGATAGCTTTAACTTCTTCAGGTGGCAATTCATATAAATCTTTATCAAAAGACTCACCAGGATGAATTTTATTTTTAATTCCATCAATTCCAGCCATCAACATAGCTGCGAAAGTTAAATATGGGTTTCCTGCAGCATCTGGGAATCTAATCTCACATCTTGCACCTTTTTTGCTTAATGTGATCGGTATTCTACAAGAAGCAGATCTATTTCTTGCTGAATATGCAAGAAGAACTGGAGCTTCAAAACCTGGAATTAATCTTTTGTAACTGTTTGTTGTAGAGTTAGCAAAAGCATTAATTGCTTTAGCGTGTTTTAGAATTCCACCAATATAATGTAATGCGGTTTCACTTAATCCAGAATACGCATCACCTGAAAACACCGGAGTATCACCCTTCCAAATAGATTGGTGAATGTGCATACCTGAACCATTGTCACCAGCAACTGGCTTTGGCATAAAAGTTGCAGTTTTTCCAAATGAATGTGTAACCATTTGAACAACATATTTATATAATTGCACGTTATCAGCTTGGTTTACTAAAGTTCCAAAATACATTCCAAGCTCGTGCTGACTAGGAGCAACTTCATGGTGATGTTTTTCAACTTTAATACCAACTTCTTTCAAATTTTTAAGATACTCACCACGCATGTCTTGTTCACTATCAACTGGTGGTACTGGGAAATATCCTCCTTTAATTTGAGGTCTATGACCCATATTTCCATTTTCATATTCTTTACCTGAATTGTAAGGACCTTCTTTACTATCTAATTTAAATCCACACTCATTCATATCATTTTTGATTCTTACATCGTCAAAAACAAAAAATTCTGGCTCAGGTCCAAAAAAAGCTTTATCACCTATACCTGAAGCTTTTAAATATTCTTCAGCTTTTTTAGCAACACCTCTTGGATCTCTTTCATAAGGATCTTTTTTAATTGCATCTAGAATGTCACAAAACAAAACCACAGTATTATGAGACGTAAAAGGATCCATGAACATTCTTGCAGTATCAGGTTTTAAAATCATGTCAGACTCATTAATTGCTTTCCAACCAGCAATAGACGAACCGTCAAAAAAGACACCTTCATTCAACATACCTTCATCAACTATTGAAGCATCCATTGTTAAGTGTTGAAGTTTTCCTCTTGGATCAGTGAATCTTAGATCCACAAATTCTGCTTCTTTTTCTTTGATAAATTTTAATACGTTTGCTGCACTCATTTTGTCTCCTATGTAATTTTGTTTGGCCTAATTAGCAAAAAAATACTTAAAAATATTGCTTATTTAATAAATAACACCTATGCAATTTTCACATAAGTAGTGTAATTAGTCACTNAANTNTTTTAAGAAATTAAAACAATGAATTCAATACTATTTAAAGAGCCGGTTAAAAGAGCAGAAAAAGCAATTAAAGAATTTAATCCTAATCTGAGAGTTATAGTTTTAGAGCAAACAGCAAGGACAGCGCAAGATGCTGCTACAGCTTTAGGTTGTAAAGTNGGAGCAATTGTAAAAAGCTTACTTTTCAAAGCAGGAGAAGAATTTATTCTTTGTTTAGTTTCAGGAGACAAAAGATGTTCTTTGAATAAGTTAAAAAAAATCTTAAATGAAAAAGANGTTTCTATGGCTAATCCTGAAGATGTTAAAAANGTTACAGGTTNTACAATCGGGGGTGTTTCTCCAACAGGTCATTTGATAAAAATAAAAATATTTATTGATGAAAATTTAAAAAATTTTGACTCTATCTTTGCAGCAGCTGGACATCCTAATGCAGTTTTTAAAATAGATTTTGAAAGTTTAAAATCATTAACTTCAGGAGTAACAAAAGAGATAACAGNATGAGAAAACCNNANTTAGTTGATTATTTGTTGTTGACNNTNTTGTCNTTAATATGGGCNTCNGCTTTTTTTAATATNAANATTGCNACATANTCNTTTGGACCTATTACAATAGGTTTTTTAAGATCTTTTTTAGGNGCTATNCCNGTTTTAATTTTATGNTTTTATAAAAATATNAAAATNGAAGCATTNTCAAAAGANTGGAAGTGGTTTGCAATNATNGGATTNGTAAANTTNGNTATNCCATTNATNCTAATNTCNTATGGAGTNAATTNTGTNCAAAGTAACTTAGCAGCTATNTTNATGTCNACAACACCNTTAAGCTCAACAGTTNTAGCTCACTTTTTTTTAAANGGAGAAAAATTTAACTTATTAAAAACAATTGGATTATTAATAGGATTTTCAGGAATAGTATTTTTGTTTTCAGATAACTTTTTAATTAATGAAAATAACTTTATTGCTGCACTTTTGATTCTTCTTGGATCTACCTGTTATGTAATCGGAGGAGTTATAACATTAAAAATAAGCAATAAAGAAAATGAAAATGTTACGGGTTCAATTTTAATTTGGTCTACAATTATACTTCTTCCATTCACTTTAATTTTTGAAAAACCTTGGATGTTAAATCCTTCAACAGACTCTATTATATCNGTAATATATTTAGGAATTTTTCCTACTGGGATAGCATGGTTATTGAGATTCAGAATTTTAAAAACAAATGGTCTCATATTTCATTCACAGGTTTCATATATCATTCCAATATTTGGAATTATTTTAGGATACATATTTCTTAATGAAATAATTACCTCAAAAATTATTGTTGCATTAATTGCTGTATTTATTGGAATATATTTAGCAAGAAAAGCAGATTATAAAAACGTTACTTAAGCTTTGCCATTGCTTTTATGTGAGCAGGACCAGTTTCACAACAACCTCCAATAATTGTTGCTCCATTTTCTTTAAATTTTTTTGCAATTTCATGAAATTTATCTGGTGTAAGATCATGTCTTTTTCCTAAAAACTCATTTGGATTTCCCTTAGTTTTTAAATAATTAGCTGTGTATCCGTTTTTTGGTTTAGTGGTCATAAATCCATTTAATTTAAATCCAAATGGTACGTTTAATTTTTTGATTTCTTCAAGATTGTGCTCATAATTTTCAGGTGAAACACAAGACAACATNACGCCTAAAAGATTTCCATCAATAATACTTTTAATATCTGAAATTTTTTCACCACTAGGTAACTTTGTACCTTCTGAAATATGAATTCCTATTAAATAAGGTTTTTTGAATTCTTTAATTGCCTCAATACCACATTTAAACTCTCTAATGCTGCTCCAAACATCAAAGTAATAAAAATCTACATATTCATTTAATAATCTAGCCTGTTCATTAAAGTCTTTAGTGATTTCAACCTCACTTCTTATATCCTCTTCATAAGTTAAACGTTGAGGTGGCAAACCTCCAGCAATCATTATATTTGGATATTCATTTTTCACTTTTAAAGCAATTTCTCCTGCTTTTTTATTAAGATATTCGAATTTATCTTCAATGTTGTTTTCACTTAGTCTTTTTCTTCTTGTGGTAAAAGTTGTTGTAACAATTACTTCTGCCCCAGCTTTTACAAAATCTTTGTGAGTACTCTCTACCAATTCATGATATTCAGAATTTAGTATCGCATTAGCACTCCATAAAGTTCCATTTGGCTTCATGCCTCGAGCCAAAAGCTCTTGACCCATTCCACCATCCAATATTCTCGTCTCTTTAAAAAAATTAATATCCATTGTGTCCTCACTTTTTTAGTGCTTTAGCTTTATGCTAGGTGCACAATACAGTTCAACTACCTTGCTTATTTGATTATTTTGGGATTTCCATTTTAGCAGTTTATGCCCGCAATAGGATCAAATCGGCAATTAACTTTTAATTGATAAATGAATGTTTGTAAACTATTTATCTAAAATAATTTTAGCATTAAAAGAAAAAGATCTTCTTTCAGCATTAATATTAAATGGATATGCAGTATGCATCAAATAGTTTGGAAAAATTATCAAGTCTCTTTCTTTAGGCACAATATTAAAAATACTTCTGCTTAAAAAACCCCTTTGTCCGTTTATAAAATCAATTGTGCCATTAGTCTTATCTTTTTTATTTTTTAAAAGTTTATTTTTAGTCATATTTTTTGGGACTTTTAAATAACCCACACCAGATATATCTCCATCATGATAATGAATAGGGTTATATTCNTCTTTAAATTGACTAACTACCCATAAATTTAATATTTTTATATTTTTAACTTTTTTAATTTTTTCATTTTTAAGAAAATCTTTGATATTTTTTTTTATTTCTCTCTCTAAATTCTTTTTTATAAAATTATTTGAAATTTTAATTTCTTTTTTAATTTGACTAGCTAGTTTAGAGCTATAATCGTTTTTTTTTGTTAAAACTTTATTATCAATCTCTTTATTCAGGATATTTAAAAATTTCTTTGAAATTTTTGTNTTTCCAATTGATGGACCAAAAGGCTTAATATTTTTCATAATGCTTTAAATATATTAAAAGNATATTTATTCAAGATTAAGCAATAAGTTTANTCCCCATTCTTATTGCGACAAAAATTACAAGAAAAGAAGTTAGTAGAGCTAATANTNTNTTCGATAAAAATTTNATGTTTAATAAGCTACCAATTTGTCCTCCNATAAGCACCGNTAAAAACAATGGCCAATAGTTAGTAACCTGATCTAAAANCTGATCTTTTGTCAGNTGTCCAGCTATNCCAAAGATAGAATTGATTAAAATAAANAAAGATGCACTACTGGTNATATGTCTNGGGTATCCAGCNTTCATTAAAAATAGAAGNGGGCTTAAAAAAATTCCTCCACCAATTCCTACTAACCCTGACATAAAGCCAATTATCGATCCAATAGAAATTGAGATTAATCTTGGTATTTTATTAATTTTAATTTGCTCTTTATTAAAAGATTTACTCTCAATTAGTAAAAAAATACCAGCAATTAACAAAANACAAAATAATAAAATCTCAAATAAACTTTTTTCAATTGTTATTGATCCTCCAATAAATGCAAAAGGAATAGAGCCAATTAAATAAGGAAAAAGTAAATTAATATTTATATTTTTAGATCTTATAAAATTGATAGAATTACCAGATACAACAATAATATTACATACAAGAGCTATAACCGGAAATATTGTATAAGGTACACCCCAAATTAAAAGTATTGCTAGATATGTTGAGCCACCCCCAAATCCAACGCTTGAGTATATTAAAGCGGTTACAAAAAAAAGAATTGATAATATAATCATTTTTAAATTATGGATGTAAATATAGCCTTATTAACTGTAACAGATACAAGAACATTTGATAATGATAAATCTGGTGCAATCTTAGTTGAAAAAATCAAAGAGGCTAAGCATAAATTAATTGATAGAAAAATTTGTAAAGACAATAAAGAAGATATTGTAAAAATTTTAAAAGAATGGACNAATCAAAAAGATATAGATGTTATTATTACTACTGGAGGAACAGGTCTTACTGGAAGAGATATAACTCCTGAAGCAGTTAATGAAATTGCAGATAAACATATACCTGGATTTGGAGAGGTTTTTAGAACAATAAGTCTAAAAACAGTTGGAACATCATCTATACAATCTAGAGCTTGTGCAGCTTTATCTAATGGTAAATATATATTTGCATTACCAGGATCCTCAGGAGGTGTAACTGATGCGTGGGATGGAATATTAAAGCATCAATTAGACGTTAATCATAAACCCTGTAATTTTGTAGAATTATTTCCTAGACTTAAAGAGAAATAATTATTTTTGATATTTATCTTTCCATTCAGAATAAGGCATCCCGTAAACATGTTCTCTTGCATCAGGATCAGAAATTTCAATCCCTTTTTTTCCTGCTTCTTCTCTGTACCACTTAGAAAGACAGTTTCTACAAAAACCTGCAAGATTCATTAGATCTATATTTTGTACATCTTTTCTTTCTCTAAGATGAGAAATTAATCTTTCAAAAGCTGCAGATTGTAATTCTTTTTTTGTATTTTCGTCCATAATTTATTATATGTTTAATTTATGAAATTAACAGGATCTTATAAAATTAATTTAGAAAAACAAAAAGTTTGGGACGCTTTAAATGATCCAGAAACACTTAAACAAGCAATTCCGGGATGTGAAGAATTTAATAAAAAATCTGATACTGAATTTTCTGCAAAAGCTACAAATAAAATTGGACCTTTTAATGCAACCTTTTCTGGTGACATTGAATTAAAAGATTTAAATCCTCCTAACAGCTATAAGATATTAGGATCTGGAAAATCTCTAGTTGGCTTTGCCTCAGGAGAAGCTGAAGTTAAACTTGAGGATACAGACACTGGAACAAATTTAATTTATTCTGTTGAAGCACAAGTAGGTGGTAAAATTGCACAAGTAGGTTCAAGACTTATAGATATGACAGCAAAAAAAATGGCAGATATTTTTTTTGGTAAATTTTCTGAATTAATTTCTTCTGAAAAAAATGAAACTATAGAGATAACTGACTCAGATAATGAAAAAGTGCCTGAAACAAAAATTAATTATAGATATTTAACAGCCGCAGTAGTTCTGGGAATTTTCTTAATTTATTGGATGTTTTTAAAATAAAATTCTAGTCCAAGTAGTGTTCAATTTGACACTTGCCTTCATATTCTCAAAATGATTATATCTTAATATTATTTATAAGGAGAGATTATGGGTAAAATTTCATTAGAGGTTAATGGAAGAAAAGTTGAAAAAGAAGCTCCTGATAACACTTTACTATCTACATTTTTAAGAGAGCATTTACAGCTAACAGGTACACATATTGGATGTGATACTAGNCAATGCGGAGCATGTGTAGTTCATGTTGATGGAAATTCTTTAAAAAGTTGTACGGCTTTAGCAGCTGATGTTAATGGATCNAAAGTTACAACAATTGAAGGTTTAGAAACAAATGGAAAAATGCATCCAATGCAAGAAGCGTTCAAAAAACTTCATGGCTTACAGTGTGGTTTTTGTACTCCAGGAATGGTTATGAGCGCAGTTGATCTTTTNCAAAAAAACAAAAAACCATCAGATACAGAAATTAGAGATTGGTTAGAAGGAAATATTTGCAGATGTACAGGATATCAAAATATTGTTGCGGCAGTNAAAGAAGCANCAACAAAAATGTAATTTTAAGGAGGAAAAANAAAATGGCAAGTTTAGTAGGTTCTAGAGTTGAGAGAAAAGAGGATAAAAGATTTTTAACTGGTAAAGGNAGATATACAGCAGATATTAATTTAGCAAATCAAACTTACGCGATTTTTGTTAGGTCTCCACATGCAAGAGCATCTATTAAAAAATTAAATATTGATAAAGCTTTAAAATCATCAGGAGTAGTAAGCATACTTACAGGCAAAGAAATAGCAGANGATAAAATTGGAGGTTTAATTGCGGGTTGGGCAATCAGAAGTGAAGATGGTACAGAAATGAAATGTCCTGGAAACCCNCCGCTAGCTAAAGATAATGTAAATTTTGTTGGAGATCCTGTTGCAGTTGTAATTGCTGAAAGTTTAGCAGAAGCAAAAGAAGCTGCAGAAAAAGTTGAAGTTGATTACAAAGTATTAAAAGCAGTCACAAGTACTGCAGATGCTATGAATGGAGATACTATTCATGAAGGCATCGATAAAAATCTTTGTTTTGACTGGTTATTAGGCGATAGACAAAAAGTTAAAGAAGCATTTGATAAGGCTGATAAAGTAATTTCTATTGATATCATTAATAATAGATTAATTCCAAATGCAATGGAGCCAAGAGCATGTGTTGCTGATTACAATGCAGCATCTGAAGAGATTACTTTATATACAACAAGTCAAAACCCACATTTATCAAGATTAATAATGTCTGCTTTTGGAAATGTAGCTCCTGAACATAAGTTAAGAGTTGTAGCTCCAGATGTTGGCGGTGGTTTTGGNTCAAAAATTAATGTCTACAACGAAGATATTGTTTGTAGCTGGGCAGCNAAAAAAATTAATAGAGCTATAAANTGGGTTGCAGAAAGATCAGAATCTTTTTTAACTGACATACATGGAAGAGATCATGTAACTCATGCAGAATTAGCGGTTACTAAAGATGGAAAGTTTCTTGGTTTTAAAAATGAGACCATAGCAAACCTTGGAGCTTATGCTCGAGTATTTGGTACAGTGACACCGACTTATTTATTTGGACCTTGTGCAACTGGAGTTTATGAAATTCCAGCAGCTTATACAAATGTCAAAGCTGTATATACAAATACAGCTCCAGTAGATGCTTATAGAGGTGCAGGAAGACCAGAGGCTACATACACTATTGAAAGATTAGTTGAAAAAGCTTCAATGGAATTAGGGATAGATAAAACTGAACTTAGAATTAAAAATTTCCCTACAGCATTTCCTTTTAAACAAACATTAGTTCATACTGTAGATTCTGGCGATTATGTTGCTGGAATGGAAAAGGCAAAACAGATGGCAGACTACAAAGGTTTTGAGGCAAGAAGAAAAGAGTCTGAAGCCAAAGGAAAACTAAGAGGAATAGGTGTTACTTCATATTTTGAAGCATGCGGTATTGCTCCTTCAGCTGCTGTAATGTCTTTAGGATGTGGAGTTGGATTATGGGAATCTGCAGAGGTTAGATTTAATCCAACTGGACAAGTCACTGTTTACACAGGTTCACATAGTCATGGACAAAGTCACCAAACAACTTTTGCTCAAATAGCAGCTGATGAGTTAGGTGTACCAATAGAAAATATAGATATCGTTCATGGAGATACAGATAAAGGAACATTTGGTATGGGAACATACGGTTCTAGATCTTTAGCTGTTGGTGGTATCGCAATTGTTAATGCTTGTAAAAAAATAGTTGAAAAAGGTAAAAGAGTTACAGCAAAAATGTTAGAGGCAAATCCAGAAGATGTTGAGTTTAAAGATGGTGAATTTATTGTTTCTAAATCAAATAAAAAGAAAACAATAGGAGAAGTAGCTTTTGCTTGTTATTTACCGGGTGTAAGAGATGAAATGAAATCTCCATTGCCAGAGGGTGATGAGCCTGGTTTAAAAGAAACTTCTTTTTTTGATCCTTCAAACTTTTCTTTTCCAGCAGGAACACATATTGCTGAAGTTGAGATAGATCCAGAAACAGGTCATGTGAAGCTAGAAAAATATACAGCTTGTGATGATTTTGGAAGAATAATTAATCCAATGGTTGTCGAAGGACAAGTTCATGGTGGTCTTGCTCAAGGTATTGGTCAAGCATTGTATGAAAATGCAGAGTATGATGAAACAGGTCAGTTGATGACTGGATCTTATATGGATTATACGATGCCACGTGCAGATAATTTTCCTGAGTTCAACATTGGTTATACTTGTACACATGCAACCACAAATCCTTTAGGAGTTAAAGGTTGTGGAGAAGCGGGAGCAATAGCAGCACCACCTACTGTGATGAATGCTGTAATTGATGCCTTAGGTGGACAAGAGGTTACTATGCCAGCTACAGCTGAAAAAGTGTGGAAGGCTTGTAAAAATCTAAAAAAATCTAACGCAAAAGCAGCATAGGAGGTTTATGAAAGATTTTAATTATCATTCAGCAAAAGATAGTAAAGAGGCATCTAAACTTGCTTCATCTAGTTCTGCTTTTTTAGCAGGAGGAATGACTACTATTCCTTCAATGAANTTAGGNTTNGCTACTTACAAAGATTTAATTGATATAAAAAATATTAAAAAATTAAGTGGTATAAAAGTAAGTGGGAAGTCAGTTACAATAGGAGCTGCAACTAAACATGTTGAAGTTTCAAATTCTAAAGATGTAAAAAAAGCAATTCCATCATTATCTAGTTTGGCTGAAGGAATTGGAGATCCTCAAGTTAGAAATAGAGGAACAATAGGTGGGTCAATAGCAAATAATGATCCATCAGCAGATTATCCATCAGCCTGTATTGCTCTAAACGCAACAATACATACGAATGAAAGAAAAATTGAAGCAGCAAAGTTTTTTAAAGGAATGTTTGAGACAGCTTTAAAAAAAGGTGAGTTAATNGAAGCTATAGAATTTCAAATACCAGAAAAATCTAGCTATCAAAAACATCCTAATCCTGCATCTAGATATGCAATCGTTGGAGTATATGTGGCTAAACATAAAGGAGATGTAAACGTTGCAGTTACTGGTGCAAAATCATGTGTTTATAATGATAAAGAAATGTCGAAAGCTCTANCGGGTAATTTTTCNTCTTCTTCAATAGATGGAATGGATCTAGATAGTTCAGAAATGAACNCTGATATGCATGCTTCTGCAGANTTTAGAGCTAGTTTAGTTGTCACTCAGGCTAAAAAAGCCGTTGATGCTTGTTAGTTAGAAACTATATTTTATCAGATGAAAAATTCATTTGATGAGAAAATNTTAGACGAAGCTNAAGATTGGATCAANGCTAATCAAAAAGTAGTTTTAGCAACTGTAATTCAAACNTGGGGATCATCACCTAGACAAGTTGGTAGCAGAATGATTGTGAANGAAAAAGGAGATTTTTCAGGATCAGTTTCNGGNGGATGTGTNGAGTCTGCAGTTGTAAGNGANTGTCTATCATTAATTAAANACAANAAGCCTTGTAAAAAAATAGAATTTAAAGTTTCGAANGAGAGCGCNTGGGAAGTGGGTCTAGCATGTGGTGGAGAAATAGCGGTATATATTGAGCANATACACTAATGAAAATNAAAACACTNGAAGAAATATTAAAAAAAAAATCNTCAAAAACNGAGTTTGCAATNCTTACAAATTTAGAAAATGGNNATAGTGAAATTTATTTACCTGGNACTTCTCCAAAAGGAGAATTTTCAAAATATGCTNANGAAATAGAAAANTTNTTTAAATCAAAAAAAAACGGGGTTATAGAAAATTCAGAGATATTTGTTGAAACTTATATAAAACCAATAAAAGTAATTATTGTTGGNGCTGTACATATTGCACAATATTTAGTTGATTTTGCAAAAAGTTTAAATTTTGANATTAGTATTATAGATCCAAGAGGATATTTTGCATCTGAGCAAAGATTTCCTGATATTAAAGTTATTAACAAGTGGCCAAAAGAAGCTTTTGAAGAAATTGAAACAAATTCAAGTACAGCCTTAATAGCTTTAACACATGATCCAAAAATAGATGATCCTGCCTTGCAATACGCATTAAAAAATAAATTTTATTATATTGGAGCACTTGGCAGTAAAAAAACTCATGAAAACAGATGCCAAAGATTAGCTGAAGCTGGATTTACTAATGATGAAATTAATTCAATTCACGGCCCAATTGGTATTAAGCTTGGTGGTAAATCTGCTCCAGAAATTGCTTTATCTATTATAGCTCAATTAGTATCAGAAACTTATAAAAAGTGATTAAAGCAATATTACTTGCAGCTGGCCAATCAAAAAGAATGAAATCTGAAAATAAACTGATTAAGCTATATAAAAATAAACCGTTAATAAACTATTCATTAAATGTATTAAAAAAAAGTAAAGTTAATAAAATTATCATAGTTCTTGGCCATCAACAAAAAGAATTGAAAAAAATAATAAAAAAAAATAAAAAAATTATTTTTACCTACAATAAAAATTATAAACGAGGGATGGCCTCTTCTATAAAAACAGGATTAAAAAAAATATCTAAAAATGATAAGGGCTTTATCGTAGTTCAGTCAGACATGCCATTTGTTAAACAATCAGATGTAAATAAAATTTGTAGATCTATAAATTCTAAAAAATTTTTAATACATGCGTTAAAATATAAAACTAGAGTAGGTAATCCTATTGGTTTTGACAGTTCTTTAATAAAAAAATTTAAAAATATTAAAGGTCAGTTTGGGGCAAAATTTATGGTTAAAAGGCTCAAAAATAGAACAAATTTTATTAAAACTATGAGTATTAAATCTTTTAAAGATTTTGATAAAGCCTCAGATTTTAGAAGCTGATCTAGTAATTTTAATTCTAAAAAGTAAAAGAATTACTAAAATAATTAAAAATATAAGTGGTTTGAAAAATATTGTTTTTGACAGCCAAATATAATGAAGTACGCCAAAAATCCCAATTATATAAATTAATCTATGAATTTTTTTCCAATTTTGTTTTAACAGTCTAACCATTCNCTCAGATGAAGTTACAGCAAGTGGNATNAATAANAGCCAAGCTGAAAATCCTATAAAGATAAACTTCTTNTTTAAAACATCNTTTATNANNGGCTCAAAATCAAATCTGTAATCAAGACCAACATAACTTAACATATGAATAGATGCATAAAAAAAAGTNAACAAACCAAGCATNCTTCTAAACTTGATCCANTCTNCTGATTTTGTGATTTTCTTNAGNGGTGTCATTGAAAGAGTTAAAAGAATAAATATCAAAGTCCATTCTCCAAAGTGATTTATGATTCTATCAACAGGCTCTGGACCTAATTGATTAAAAATTATTTGATAAGATATTGCATAAATTGGCCAAAGAGAGAGAAAAAAAACTAGAGTTTTAGAATATCTACTCAATTTAATTTAGAAATTTTTTTTTAAATCCATACCGCTATAGAGACTTGCAACCTCATCTCCATAACCATTAAACATTAAGGTCTTTACTCTAGGTGCCCAAACACCTTCGCCTATTATTCTTTCAGTTGCTTGTGACCATCTCGGGTGATCAACATTAGGATTAACATTTGAGTAAAATCCATATTCTCTAGGTGAAGCCCACATCCATGATGAGGTAGGCATGTTTTCGACAAATTTAATTTTAACAATAGCTTTTGCACTTTTAAAACCATATTTCCATGGAATAAAAATTCTTAGTGGTGCTCCGTTTTGATTAGGTAGTTTTTTACCATATAAACCTGTCACAACTGTTGTCAAAGGATGCATGGCTTCATCAATTCTTAAACCTTCATTGTAAGGCCAGTTTAAAACAGGGTATCTTTGACCTTTCATTTGTGCAGGGTCATATACACTTTCAAATTCAACAAATTTTGCTTTATTAGTTGGATTTACTTTTGATAGTAATTTACTTAAAGAAAAACCCATCCATGGAATAACCATAGACCAACCCTCAACACATCTTAATCGATATATTCTTTCCTCAGAAATAAACGTTTCTGAGATTTCTTCCATAGATAATTTTATCGGTTTTTCAACTTCACCCTCAATTGCTATATCCCAAGGAGTTGTTTTAAATATTTGAGAATTTCTATAAGGATCACTCTTTGATGTTCCAAACTCATAATAATTATTATAAGTCGTAATATCTTTATAACTCGTTAATTTAACTCTCTCACTTGCTAAAGATTTATTTACAAAGGGTATAGTAGACATTGCTAATGTGCCTGCACCAAGACCTATAGATTTAATGAAAGATCTTCTTTTTTTATAAATATTTTCTGGTGTAATTTCTGAATTTTTAAATTTTATCATTTTAATTATTTAGAGATATTCCTTTTAACCACTCACTGTCCTTATTTTCATAATGTTCTTTTTTCCAAATAGGAGATCTTTTTTTAATTTCTTCAATTATATATCTAGATAACACAAAAGCTTGATCTCTATGTTTNCAAGCTACACCAATAATNATGCTTTTTTCTTTTAAACCCACATATCCTTTAACGTGCTCAATAAATACTGCTTTTTCTTTAATATTTAGCTTGTTATCGGCTTCTTCATAAATTTCTTCAAAACTTTTGATAACCATACTTTCTTTGGCATCATAGGTAATACCAGTAACTGATTTGTTTTCATTTAAATCTCTTACAGTTCCAACAAAATATATTACAGCGCCAAATTTCGATTGATTTAAAAAACTTTCTGCTTTTGAAATTTCTATCTTCTCTTTTTTTGAAGCATCAATAATTTTAGTATGTAGCATTAACCGCCTCCTATAGGAGGTATAATGCTAAAGTTTTGTTTTTTAACTATTTTATAATTGTCTGAGACAATTTTATCATCAGACGAACAAAAAGCTGATGATTTAATAATTTTTTTAAAAGTTTCATTTCCTTTAAATTTNATATCAATAAACTCTATCATTTGGTTTCTAAGATCTTTTATTGANGAATTTTCAATTAATTCAAAGTCTAAATGGGATTTAGTACTAAATTCTCTAGCTGCGCCAAATAGTTCAACTGATATTTTCATTAAAAAATATTTNTTAAAAAATCTGGGAGACCATCAGGGTTTTTCCATAATCCACTTTTNCCACCTTCTTTAATTAATAATTTTACATTATCAATTTTAAGATGTGGATTTACTATTTTGCTTAAATCATAAATAGTGATTAAGGCAGAGTTAACACCCATTATAGCTTCCATCTCAACACCTGTTTTTGCAACCGCAGAAACGACACAAAAAACCTCTAATGAACTGTCTAATTCGTTCATAATTATTTTAGTAGCTGTGTGGTCAATTGGAAGTGGGTGACATAAAGGAATAAGTTCACTTGTTTTTTTTACACCCAACACAGCTGATACCTCAGCTAAGGTAATAGGGTCTCCTTTAGGCATCTTCTTATTTTGAATTAGATCAAAAACTTTTTTTCCAACATAAATTTTACCTGATGCTAAAGCTCTTCTAAAGGTTTCTTTTTTTGAAGAAACATCAACCATATTAAAAGAATTTTTTTGAAATATTTCTTTCGCCCAATCTTTAAGATCTTCTTTATTTATAATTTTTAATTTTGACATTAGCCACCTGTAGTAGATAAATTTTTAGTTAAACCAGTTTCACCAAGTTCCAAATAATGTGACTCTTTTTTAAATTTCATTTGTCCCATTATAAGATCTTGCAATTCATCTATTTGATCATCTTTTTGTAATAAATGTCTTATACTTATTCCAGTATTTCCAAATAAGCATAATCTAAGATCTCCTCTTGATGTAATTCTTAATCTATTACAGGTTCTACAAAAATCTTTAGAGTAGGGTGCTATGATTCCAAATTTCCCTTTATATTCTGGATTGATATAATTTAGTGACGGCCCAGCATCTTTACCCAAGGTTTGATAAATCCAATTATTTTTATTTAAATATTCTTTGAAAATTTTTGAAGATACATGATATTTTTTAAAATAATCTAGGTTATCACCTGTTTGCATTAGTTCTATATATCGAAAATCCACTTTATTCTTTTTTATAAATTCTCCCCAAGACTCAAAATCTTTTTCTGATGCATTTATTCCATTTAAAAGAACTGCATTAATCTTAATATTTTCAAAATTTAAATCTTGTAGGATGTTAATTCCTTTTAAAATCTCTGGTAATCGATCATGACCTGTAACATTTTTGAATGTATTTCTATCTAGACTATCAATGCTAATATTAATGCCGTTTAAGCCACTATCTACTAACATCTTTGCTTTTTCATCTAAATGATAACCGTTTGTGGTAATGACAACTTTTTTTATTCCAGCTTCATTTTTTAAGATCTTGATTATATCAAAAAAATCTTTTCTTACCGTTGGTTCACCTCCAGTAAGTCTAATTTTGCATACACCCAATTTTGAAAAAACTTTTGCTAGACGTCTAATTTCCTCTAAGTGAAGAAATTTTCTATTATCGCTCTTATCAACTTGATAACCATTAGGTAGACAATACCCACACTTAAAATTACATACATCGGTAATCGAAAGTCTTATATATGGAAAAGACCTACCAAAACTATCTCTTAACATTTTCATTTAAGTTAAAGCTATCATAATTAATAAAATTAATCATGATAGAATTAACTTAAAAATCTAGCTTTAACCTGCTGGTTTATAATTAGCCATAGCTTTTGATGCCATGCCAGCAGCTTTACCCATATCCATTTCTTCTAATATGGTAAAATTTGTTATAGCTCCAGAAGCTTCAACTGCTAGCTTAACTGCTGCTGCGCCTTCAAATCCAATATTACCACTCACAACTCCTACAAAATCATAAGCTCCTCTTGTGATCATAAAAGATTCCATCTTTCCTCCTACTGCCTCTGATAAAGCAGTAGCTGCTGCAGCTCTGTCTTGGTCCGGATTACCTATAAATCCTTTAAAAGCTTGAGCCGTATAATTGCCCATTACTATAAATTTAGCCATAGTTACCTCCTTCTTATAAAGTAACATTATAGAAGAAAAATAATTAATGAAATAATCAAATATTAGTTATGTGGATTTTAAATATAATAATTTCAACTATTACTAGACACTTAAATGCATTAAAATACTATAAAACTTAACTTTTATTATTATGAACAAAATTCTTACCGAAAATGAAATAAAAAAATTTAAAGAAGATGGCGCAGTATTTCTAGAAAACAAGTTCGATATTAATTGGATTAATAAACTTAAGACAGGTATAGAAAAAGATATTGCTAACCCTAGTCCTAGATTTAAATCTCATACAACTAAAAAAAATGTTCCAGCTTACCTAGAGGATTACTGGACTTGGCATCTAATTCCTGAATTTAAAGAATTTGTTTATAAATCACCATATGCACAGATAGCTGCAGAATTAATGTCTGCGAANAAAATTAATTTAGTAATGGATAATTGGTTTTTAAGAGAGGCAGGATCAAAATCTTCAACGCCTTTTCATCACGATATTAGTTATTTCGATATGGATGGAACAATGTGTGTTTTGTGGCTTCCACTTCAACCAACAAAAAAAAATGAGGGAGTTGTTTGGGTGAGGGGCTCACATTTATGGAATAAATTTTTTTTGAGAGTTTTGTTTAAGGATGGGCACAAAATTGAAGGAAATGAATGTTTAGTTAATGGAAAAAAATATGAATTACCTCCTGATATATTAGGAAATAAAGATAAATATGAGTTTTTACAGTGGGATTGTGAATTAGGTGATGCAGTAGTTTTTGATATGAGAACACTGCATGGAAGTTTGAATGAGAGTATTCCTGATAAAACTTTAAGCCGATATACCTTAAGAGTTTCCAAAGAGGATGCAAAAATAAGTTATGATGGAGATTGGACAAGTTTTAATTATAGAAAAGCGATGCAAGAGGCAGGTTATAAAAATGGAGACCCTGTCGAAGGTGAAATGTTTCCTACACTTTATGAAAAAATTTAGCTATTAAGTCTCTTAATCTCTTCTAATTCGACCTCAAAAGGAACACAGAACTTCTGATTTAATTATTTAACTCAATAAAAACTCTAATATCAACCACAAGTAGAACTTGTTATGCATTTCTTTTCTTAGAGATATTCGTTATCAAATACTTTAAAGTAATTCTAAAAAACAATAAGATTAATATTTTATTTTTAACTTAAGGGGGGGGAAAAATGAAAATATTTAAAATAATAATAATGGTTGCTATTGCAAATCTATTTGCATTAAGCAACGCAATTTCTGGAAACTATAAAGGACCAGATTTAAGTGGAGAGAAAGTTGTAATCTCCGGACCTTGGTTGGCACCTCAAGATGAGCAGTTTAGAAAAGTCATCAAGGCATTTACAGATGCAACAGGCGCAACAGTTGAATATGGAGGATCAGATAGCTTTGAACAACAAATTATAATTGATGTTAAAGCTGGAAGTCCGCCAAATTTAGCAATATTTCCACAACCTGGCTTAGCTGCAAACGTAGCTGCACTTGGAGGATTAACTCCTCTAGGTAATGATATGAAAAATTGGGTCTTAAAAAATTATGCTGCTGGTCAGTCATGGGTTGATCTAGGAACCTATCCAGACAAAAATGGTAAAAAAGATTTTTATGGTTTTTTTTACAGAGTAAATGTTAAAAGCTTAGTTTGGTATTCTCCAGATAATTTTTCTGATAATGGTTATGAAGTTCCGAAAACAATGGAAGAGCTTATATCTTTAACAGAAAAAATGGCTTNATGANGGTAATACNCCTTGGTGNATTGGNTTAGGATCNGGTGATGCAACNGGNTGGCCTGCNACTGACTGGATGGAAGATATNATGTTAAGAACACATAAACCTNCNGTTTATGATNNGTGGGTTACTAATGAAATGCCNTTCAATGACAAAAGAGTTATTGAAGCAATGGACTTTTTTGGATCATTTGCAAAAAATGATAAATATGTTAATGGAGGATCAAAAGCAGTAGCNACTACTGANTTNAGAGACTCTCCAAAAGGTTTATTTACTTCTCCACCTGAATGTATGATGCATAGACAAGCAAGTTTTATCCCTGCATTTTTTCCTGAAGGTGTAAAAGCTGGGGATGACTATGACTTCTTTTACTTTCCATCGTATTCTACAAAAGATTTAGGAAATCCTGTGTTAGGTGGTGGAACTCTTTTTGCAATTACTAAAGATAGTAAAGCTACAAGAGAGTTTTTAAACTATTTAAAACANCCTCAATCAAATCATATTTGGATGGAAATTGANGGATCNGGTTTCTTAAANCCNCANAAAGGAATTGATTTGAGNAAACATTCAAGTGATACTTTTAGAGGATTAAATCAAATTCTTTTAAACGCTACTACATTTAGATTTGATGGATCTGACTTAATGCCTGGAGCAATTGGAGCAGGATCATTTTGGACAGGTATGGTT
>FUFK010041310.1_pt1 | contig 20221 bp, 18 predicted proteins | sample 1021851 | NCBI WGS metagenome assembly FUFK01 (sample SAMEA51879418, study PRJEB19060) | metagenome
CCATGCCACCGATGCCCGATGCACCGGCCGCCGACCCGCTGATGGACCCGCTCGCCGCACCACCTGCGCCGCCCGCTCCTCCAGAAATGCCGCCGATGCCCGAGGCGCCGGCCGCAGACGCGCTGATGGACCCGCTGGCAGCGCCGCCCGCTCCGCCCGCTCCCCCCGAGATGCCACCTGCAGCCGACGCTNTGCTCTCCGGACTCTCCCTTGAGGAAACCGTTGATGCCCCCTTGCCCGACCTTGCTCCCTCTGACTTGACCGGAGAACAAGCCGGTGCCACCATTCGCAGTCGTGCTGAGGTCGAAGCCGTCCCCGGTGACAAGCTCGAGGGGACGCTTCACGAGGTGGAAACCACCACGCTGAACGCTGACGGCAACATCATCAAGCAAAGCGTCAAAGGGACGTTGACGGTGAACAACCCCTCGTCCGACGACCGCATCTACGACATCGACGTCCTTCTGGACAACATCGACTCAACCGACATCGGTGGAGAGCATGTTTCGGTTGACGAGTTGGAACCTTCCAAGAATCACACCATGGCTTACAAGGTCAACGGAAAGCAAATGATGACGCTGCGCGAACGCCTTGACACCAACCCAGCTCGCTCTCAAGAACGTTCCATGTCCGTCGCCATTGGTGAAGACCCCGGTGCCTTGGCTTTGGAACTCGAGGTTGAAAACCTCGCCAGCGTTGAACTCCACGACGTGGTTGTCACCCGCCCCCTGGCCTCTGAAATGCACTTTGAAATGACAGGAGGCGCCGAACTTGACGACGGTGTCATCACCTGGACCGTCGGACGCCTTCAGGCGGGTGAGAAGCAAACGCTCGCTCTGGAGGGAACCATCGCCGTTTCATCCACCAAGGCGATCAAAGCCGGTAAAGCCTCCGCGACCTACCGGGCCGACGCCACCGTCTCGAGCATGGCCTTCAGAGAACTCGATGCGTTCTGCCGCGGGTTCACCTACATGCGCGTCCGAGAAGACGAGCGCCCCGACAACTGGATCTGCCAGGCGATCTTCGAGAACCGGTCCTCCTTTGCTGTGGATTTGACGAAACTTCAAGTCAGCATGAAAGGCAGTGAAGAGCTCCTGTTTGACGTTCAGGACGTCGACCAGGACGTCACGCCTAACGGGAAGTGGGAGTCCGAAGAGCGAACCGTCATGGCTCAGTCCGAGCCTGACTTCACGTACGACCTCTCGTACACCGTGCTGCCCAAGGCCGTCCAGTCCGCTGAGGGAACGATGACGCTCGAGGAAAAGAAACTCGAAGTCTTGGAGGCCGAAGTCGACAAGTCGTACTCAACCGGCAGCCTGCGCTCCTACCGACCGCAAAAGGTCCAAGCCACCATGACCCTTGTCAACAAAGGGTCCTCGACGATCAACCTGATGCGCATCACCGACGACATTCCCGGTATCTTCGAGGCACCCGATGTTGAGCAGATGACCATCAAGATCGATGGAAAGGCCATCGATGACGATCAGTACAAGGCTGAACTTTCCGAGGGCATCACCATCGAAAAGGAACACCGGTCGCCCGACGGTCAGGGCCACACCATGATGCTCACCATCGGCACCCGAGGGCCCATCGGTCTGAAGCCGAACAAGAAAATCGAGGTCACCTATCCGCTCAGTGCCCCGGACCCATCGCCCGGAAACGAGCGCGTCGATGCGCCTGCCCGCGTGGAGTTCAGCGCCGAGCGCTTCGGTCCCATCTGCACCCGCGAGCCAACCCAAGCACCCAGCCTCAAGGTCGTTCACAACCGCCGAAACTTCAGCGCTGGCAAGCAAGCCATACCTCTGGGTGGCAAAGGGCGCTACGAGGTTCTGATTCTGTTTGAGAACAACGGCGACACGGCGCTCAGCGACCTGTACATCAACGACGTGCTTCCGCCCCAGTTTGAAATCAAGGACTGGGAGATGAAAAACGGAGAGGGCAAGCGCGACGATGTCACCATGACCTCTGAAGACGGCGAAGGCGGCCTTCACATCGTGTGGCACGTTCCCAAGGTGGAGAAAGGCGAGCGCCTCGAAGTCTCCTTCGACATCAAGGGCAGCGGAGAGGTTGACGCCGAGGCGCTCAACCGATTCCACGGTGTCCACTTCGGCGATGAAATCGAGTCCGACGAATTGCCCGAGGTCATCGCTGAGACGGACGAGCAAGCAGCGGTGGACGCCGAAGAGAGTGGTGTGGAAGAGGCCGCAGATGAATCTGAGGCCCCGGAGCCATCCGCTCCGAAGATGAAATTCCGAGAGGACATGCTGCTGCGTGTCATGGAAGCTGCCGGTATCGGCACCGACCACCGCGATGAATTCGTGGCCTTTGCGGCCGACTACGATCATGACGACAACGGCTACCTGAAGAAGGCCGAACTCGAGGACGCAGCGAAAGGCTGGAACGCCGCTCACGGCGAAGCCGACGATGAAGGTGAAAGCGAAGCCGAAGCACCTGCTGAGGACCCGTCTCCCGAAACCGCCGACGCTGCTGAGGAGAAAGCCTGCCCCATTTGCGGTACGATGAACGTCGCCGATGCCGCCAAGTGCATGGCCTGCGATTATGACTACACTCAGTGAGTTGATCGTGCCTTTGCTCTGCGGTTGATTCCGCAATGCAGCGGGTGCATCGCACAGTCTATAGAAAACCGGTTGATTTTCTCCGCTTGGTCACTCCGGGAGAACCCACTGGGGCCACTCTTCGTGTTCTGGTGAGCGGCTCACGATGACGATGACGGGGCGCTTGAGACCCGTCAGCACATCGTTGAGGGGCTGAACGGTTGAGGGCGGAATTGCGCCGTCTCGTAGATCCACGGCGAGCCAAGCTTTTGGATACTGATCGGCCCAAGCATCAAGTTCAGCCTCAATGCCGGATGGTGGTACACCTTGACGCACGCTTGCGATGAATCCCCAACCCTCGGGGCACTTGCGCTCAGCATCCGTCCAAAAGAACATCCTGGGAGGAGCAGGTAAACGCGCAAGTTGTTCGACGGCTTCAACTTCGGTGGCGCAGACGGGTTGCCCGGGCATTGGCATGGGCAGTGGATATCGCCACGTAGGCGACACGTCAAGGGGCTCTTTGTTGCGCATGAAGAACCTACATCGCCGAACGGTTTGAACCTCTCGCTTGTTGGTTCAGAACACACGAATCCCAACTTTTGCATGCTAACCTTCATGCCCTGCATGTTTGTCCAGTGAACATGGCCAACGGTTCATCGCCTCCACCGCCCCCACCCCCGGGCGGTTCCATGTTCATGATGTTGATGTTCATGTTGCTGATGACCGTCCTCATCATGACGCCGTCCATCCGCACGTCGCTTGGAACAACCGCAGACCCCATTCTTTCTCCCTTGCTTCCCGAGGAGTCCTTCTTCGTCATCACCGTCATGATTCTCGGTATTTTTTCGATGACCTTGAACACCGTCATTCGCAATTTTTTCGTCGACCCGATGGACCAGGCCCACATCGGTCACCGTCAAGGACAAGTTCGGCAAGTCATGAACGAAGCTCGCCTCTCCCGCGACCCAATTCTGCAGGAAAAGGCCATGACGCTTCAACAACAAATGATGCCCGAACAGATGGACGTCCAAATGGGCGCCATGAAGCCGATGATGTTCACCATGATTTTCATCATCGGTATTTTCGCTTGGTTGACCACCAAAGTGGAGACCTTCCGGGTGGATTACGTCTCGCTGCCCTGGGCTCCTGAATGGCACCTGCTCGATGGGAAATTCTTGTTCTTCCCGGCTTGGATTTGCTGCTACATTTGCATGAGCGCTGCCTACGGTCGTGTCCTTGACCGACACATCAAACTCGTCCGATACCGAACGCATCCACTCGTGACCGCAGGTGAGGTGCTCAAGGAGCCGCTCCTCCATCTTGTCGCAACAAAGCCGGCGGCCAATTCGTCGCAGGCCAAGAAGCGACAGCAACGATCCAAGCGCAGCCAACAGAACAGGAAGCGAGCCGCCGCTTCGTCCGCCAAGCAGGTCGCCGAAGCCAAAGGATCAGGGGGGCTCATGAGTGGAATCGCCCTTGAATGCCCTGAGTGCGGCAGCGATGTCATCACGCACGACGGTCCTCGAACCAAACGATGCAACGTCTGCTTCCATGAATGGGTGTTGTGAGCATGGTCCGGCTGACCGTCTCCGGCCATCCTGGGTCCGGCACAAGCACCCTCGTTCACGGTTTGATGGAACGCTATGGCTGGGACAGCCTGAACGGCGGCGATGTCTTTCGCGAAGAGGCGAAGCGACGAAACATGTCGCTGGCTGCGTTTGGAGAACTGTGCAAAAACGAACCAGACGTCGACCGGTCGCTCGATGCTCTGTTGAAAGAGCGAATGCAGGGAGAAAATTCCGCCCACATTGTCGAATCTCGGCTTGCGGGCTGGTGGGCCCATCAACTCAAGCTACCTTGTCTTCGGTTGTGGCTTGACGTTAACGACGAGGAGCGCGCACGCCGCGTTGCCCATCGAGAGGGCCTGACGGTGGAAGCGGCGTCCGAGGCCAACGCACGTCGCTCTGAAGTTGACGGTGCACGGTTTCGTGCACTGTACGACCTCGTCCCGGAGGACCCGGAACCGTACACGCATGTGGTTGACGCATCAACGCTCAATGCATCTCAAATACTGGAGCATGTCGTCGCCTTGTTGGAGGCCTCGCCTTGACCGATCACATCTTTGAGGCGTCGCCGTCCACGGACGACAATTTTGGGACGGCTCCCGACGATCGGTCCCTTCAACAACGCCTGGCGTCGGGGTTCATCCTGATTGACAAGCCGGCCGGTCCAACCTCCCACCAGCTCGCTGCTTGGGCTCGAGATTTGTTTGGACTGGAACGTATGGGCCACGGCGGAACGCTCGATCCGTTTGCTACCGGCGTCTTGCCGTTGATGACGGGACGTTGCATGAAAATCACCAACAAAATCCTGAAGCATCAAAAATCCTACATCGCCGTTTTTCGATTTCGAACGATTCCCGATGAACCCACGCTGAAATCAACCATGGAATCGATGACCGGACGCATCTACAACGTCCCACCTGAGGTTTCGGCGGTCAAGGTCCAGGTCCGCACCAGAACGATCCATGCCTTTGAACTGCTTCATGTGGACGGAAACGACGCTGTTGCCCGCATCACCTGCGAGGCAGGAACCTACATCCGAACCATGGCGAGGGACATGGGCCTCTTGTTGGGCACCCCGGTGTCGTTGAAGGAACTTCGTCGAGAACGGTCGGGGATGTTTGATCTCAACCACTGCGTCACCATGGACCAGCTCGCTGACGCCGTCTGGTTGTGGAAAGAATGCGGAGAGGAAGACGCTCTGAACACCATCCTTCACCCCATCGAAAAACTGCTCGTCGATGTCCCTCGATGTCGCGTTAAGGACAGCGCCGTGGCGGCTCTCGCCCACGGTGCCCCCTTGCTTCGTCCCGGTTTGGTTTCCATCCCTCAAGGCTTGAAGAAAGGCACGGAGTTGATGGTCACGTCGCTCAAAAACGAAGCCGTGGGCTTTGTCAAATTGAAAGCAACCTCGGACGAGATTGCAGCGATGGAAAACGGAGAAATCGCTCGACCCAGCATGGTGTTGATGGACACGGAGGTCTACCCCCGTCGCTGGCCGGCATCGTCGTGATGCTCACGCTTCGATGTATTCTTCGTAGATGTATTCGTCCGTTTCAATGCGGATTTTCAGTTGAGACATGGTTCCCACTCCTGCTTTGTCAACCGAAGTTGAACGGCCCCCACGACCTCAAAGCAGAGCGCCCTTACCCAATTCGGTTATGAAGATTGAGGGTGATTTTGGCGTTATCCGACATGCGAGATGTGAACGGTCCGTCAAAACACATTGGTTCCATTTACTGTATTTTTTTGATCTTCGGCGGCATCGTAAACACCACCAAACCCAGCAGAACGAGGGCAAGAACGGCACCACCGATGAACGCCGTTCGGGCTGAAAAGAACCCCCCCGTTTCGTCAGCGCTGTCCTCGCTCTGCTCGGCAACCGTGACGAGTTGTTCCATGATGTTGTTGGACTCATTCCCCTCGGATATCTCGAGGCCACGATCGACGACGGCGCTGAACCTCAGGACGGTGGCGTCCATCGGTACCTTCCAATCGCAGGCCACCGATTGCAATTCGCCGGGTTGAACGACGGGAATGACTTCCACGCCGATCAATTGTTGGTCGGTCTGACAGCGAACCGAAACCATCGTCGCCTCCGCCTGGCCCTGATTGCGCACCAGCACACGCATCGAGATGATGTCCCCTTGCTGCATGGTTTCTTTGTCGAAGTCAATGGATTCCACGACCAAATCCGGAAGCGCCATGACCTCAAGGTCGACCTCACGCTCCGTGCAACTGGTTTGGTCGCACACCGACACCAACACGGAATGGAACCCGGCCAGCGGCGGCGTGACCCTCAATTCGTTACTCGAGAGGTCAATCGTCGCCCAGGAGCGATTCGTGGATGCGGTGACCTGGGTCGGCGTGTCAACATCGCTCCACGACACGTCGATCACGGTTTCCACGTCGAGTTCCACGGGGATCAGCGATTGGAACTCCTCGAGCACGGGTGGGTCGTCGACGGGGTCAACGGTGACGGTGAAGGTCTGTTCCCAGGTGTTGCCCGCCGGGTCCGTGACGGTCACGCCGATGACCGATTGGCCGTGGGCTTCAGGCAGCAGCCTCAGGCGGACCTCACCTTGGGTTAAATCGACCGCAACCACCGATGAATCGGTGTTGGTGAACGAGACTTGGAGGTCTTCGGGAGCAGCACGGTCATCGCTGCATCGCTGGATGAACGGCAAAATGAGCCCGCCGTTGTCCTCGCTCAGTCGCTGGTCCCCGACACCTTCGCACGAAGGGTCTTCGTCCCACTGGATGTCATAACCACCCGAAACGCTCAGGTGGGTCATCTCCAAGGCCGTATGACTCTCCGTTCCGTCGGAGTCCCACGTAAACCATGCTCGAATTGCGACGGTAAAACTCGTGCTTCCCGGTTGCAGGTACGCCCCGATGGGCCACTGGTGGGAGAAGGACCCCAAGGTCATCGCCTCGTTGGAAACCACCTCATCGTTGACGAACACCAACCACCTGGAGTAGTCCGAATCAATGCCGTCGTTGGTCCCGAACACCCTACCGTTCAACGTCAAGGTGGGGTCGTTCACGTCAACCCACACGGATTCGAGGCATCCGTCCGTGATGGTGTAGCGCAACTGATAGCTTTCCGCAGGCGGCAGAAGCGTCTTGGGCACGAGCGTTTCGAATGCAGTGTAGGTTGAACCGTCTTGAGAGCTGGCGAACTCAACGGTGAGGCCATCAAGGCTGCCCTCGCTGAGCGCTTGGTGAACGCGTCCCAGCGTTTGTTCGGGAGGATGGGAAAACACGTCGCTCGTCCACTGACCGGACGTGCCTTCGACGGTCGGCTTAAGGCCGCAGGCGTCCAAAGCCAAGTTGTCCGTGGTTCCCGTGGAGAGGTCCATGCCCATCACGGGCATCGCATGACCAGAAAATTCTGAGGATGCAAACCCGACCTCGCCGCCGTACCAGGGCGTTCGTACCGTGATCTCCAAGCCCAGTGCGTCAACCACCAAACGTGAATCGTCCACACCTCCCGCCGAAACATAGTCCAAGGTGAAGACCATGTCGGAAACGTCCTGCCATGTCCAATCCATGAGACCGGTGATGTTGACGTCGTAAGCAGAATTGTTGATGTAATCGACGTTCCCTTGGGTGTGTGCGAACGTCTTCAACAGGTCGAAACCATCGCCGTGTTGGACTGAAATTCGAACGGTGTCTTCGGACAGGGCGTCGGGTATCTGAAAGACGCCAAGCATGTGAATCTCGTAGAGCTCGTACGACGACAATCCGCTTACGTCGAAGTTTGTGAGTTTTATTTCAGGGCCTGTTGACCACGTGCTCGCACCGTCCGGAACGCCCGTTGAGAGGTTTGAATCGGTGGGGGATGTGGCCGACCACACCGTCATGGTGTCGAGATGGATGGGTCGGGCGTGCAGCATGGTGAGGCGATCGTCGGCCACCATGGATTCGGTGTAGTCCGCAGCCTCTTGGGTGAAGGATGTTTCAGCCCCAACCGTCCAAAGACCTGCGTCATCGAGCGTACCTTGGGGAAAAATGTCGACCTGCGTGGTGCTGTGAACGCTTCGGGCCTGGACTTCACCGATGCAAGGCGACACGGAGAGCGCCATGACGAGCGCGATGAGCAGAGTCGCCTTGGTGGAGGTTCGCATGGTGCTTCCATGTCTTCTCACTTCTTGAATCAAAGGGTTGCTTGCAGCGTTCATGAACAAAATCGGCGGACCCGTGGCGCATGTTTGAAATACCAAGCCCATGAGGCGCTTCTACCTCTCATGGCTGTGGTGGTGTAGGGGTTAGCACGGCAGATTGTGGTTCTGCCAGCCCGGGTTCAATTCCCGGCCACGGCCCCATTTGACGTGCAACAACGGCCCGGGGTATGGGTCAATCAACGTCGTCGAGCCAACCGAGATGGATCGGTGCATCCGATGGCTCCGTCGTCTCATCGGCTTCTTCGGCCTCGGTCAGGAGGTTGTCGTAGATGGAACCGTGCAGGTTGGCTCGCGGTTCAAATCTTGACGGTCGAACTTCCGCTACGCCCATCAGAAACAATTTGGCCATGATTGGAAGCAGGATCAGGGCGACAAAGAGGCCAGCGAAGACGATGGTTTCTCCGTCTCCTCCCAATGTTTGACGATTGTATCCGCTGTAGGAGGAGCAACCCAGTGATTCTTCGTCTCCTGGTACATCCGGGCACGCATCGCTCACGCCAACTTCGGAATTGAACGACGAGTCGGCCCAGCCGTCTCCGTCCGAATCTGGACAACCGTACATCGTAAGGTAGGATTGACCCGTAATGTGAGGGCAGGAGTCAACAATTCTTGTTGGAGCATAAACCAGTTCGTCTTCGACCCAAACCAGTTGTAGACGTACGCAGCCGTCGTAATACTCACACACCTCTGGAACACTATCGTCGTCGCTATCTGGGCACCCGTAAACGGGCCACGAGGAGGTGCCGGGTGTATCGGGGCAGCCGTCCCCGAGGTAATGGCCACTGTTGTCGCCGTAGCCATCACCGTCGGTATCGGACCACTGATTTGCGTTGTTTGGAAACCGGTCACCGTTCGTTCCCGATGCGTTGTCTCCATAACCGTCGCCGTCCGTATCAAACCATTGGGTCGGGTCGTCGGGGAAAGCGTCGTAAAGACCGTTCGTGTGGATTGAGCACCACGTCATGGACAAAAAATCCTCCTCGTAGCAATCGCCGGTGTAATTCACTGCAGGCGTGGTGTGTCCATCATCGTCGATGTCGATCGCTGGGTCCATCGGCCAAGCAATGGTGTGAGCACTGGAACGAATGCAAAATTGGTGGCTGGTTACGGAGATGCCCAACGTTCTTTCCTCGTGGACATGTTGGCCGTCAATCATTTGAACTTCAATCCTCCAATTTGATGGGTCGTAGGCGGGGAAGGTGGTATCGAAACCCCATCCGGTTGTCGGCCATCTGCCGGCGGTGAGGTGGCATATCCCTACATACCCGAACTCAAGGTTGATGTCGGCGGTGAGCGATTCAAAGGTACCGTTGTTTCCGAACGCTTTTTTGTCGATGATGTATTCCTCTGTCCGTTGGCCTAACATGACCGAACCGTCTGTGTCATACCTTACACCGGAAAGAAACTCGCCGGGTTGCCTCGTGAACAGCATGGCATTCAGCATGGAGTCGTCAGCCTTGACCAAAAGCGAGTTTACACCTACGTAGCAGTTGTCGCATCCGTCGAGGTATCGGACCTCAATTCTCAATTGATTCGCATCGTCGCACCCGTCTTCGTTTTGATCTTGCCCAACTGCGCCTTGATTCGGGCAGGCGTCCATTTCGTTCGGCACACCGTCCCCATCGTCGTCCGAGCACCCGTTTTCCATCACCGAATCGTTGGCTCGGGTGGCGGGACAGGCGTCATGGTGATCGTGAACGCCATCGCCGTCCCCGTCCGTGTACGGCAGGACCGTGACGCCCTGTGTCGTGTTGAAATTCGGCTCCATGCTGCTGCTCACCATGACATAGAACGGTTCACCGGTCATCGAACCGTTCCACGCAGCCTGCCCCTCAACATCGCAACACAGGTCGGGGTCAACGTGGAGGTGCAACTTGGCGTGGCCCGTGCTGTTGGTCAACACGACGTGCTCCTGCACCGAGGAGGTCATGGATTCGTTGCTCAGGCTCGCATTGTAGACCAACGAAACGTTGTTGACGCCGGCGTCAAAGCGGTCGTGCACCAGTCGCAGGTTGAGGATGTAGGTGCCGCCTGCGTACAGCCCGGAGCATGGTGCTTCGGTGCAATTCACGCCGTCGGGTTGGACCTCCTCAACGCCGAGGTTCAGCACATCAATTCGTGACTTCAGCAGAAACGGGGCGTCGACGTGGGAAGCAAGGAGGGTCTCGTTCTCGTCCGTGGCACAACCGCCTTCGGTGTCGTTCTGTGGCTCAAACGCCACTCGGACCGACCAAAATCCGACGAGTTCACCGCCGATGGGCTCGATCCGACCCGAGTGAGAAAGCGGGTCGTCCGTGTCGCCACTGAACCATTCAAACCGTCCGTCCTCGTCGGTCAGCACGGTTGCAAACGGGTTGGTGTTGACGGCGGGTTCGACGTACACGTTCAGGCATTTCAGGCCGAAACCCTGNCCCAGCCCGTCGTGAAGGTGGCCCTTGAGGTGGAAGGTCTCTCCGACGTACAGCACCGGGATTTCGTTTCCTTCTGCGTTGGTGTGGACGTCGTTCGTGTTGTTGAAGGCCCCGATTTCATCGAGCACCAACGTTGTCGAGTGGTCGCTCTGAGCACCCGCCGGCACGGCCAACAGCAGCGTGGCTGTGAGGAGCAACGTCGTCAAACCGAGGGCGCCTCTCATGGAACGAGAAGCCCATTTGATGAAAATAAAATCATTCCCTGCGGCATGAGGCATTGCCGCCATTACAAATCATCGTCCGTGATGTGATGGCCCATTCGCTCGCCTTTGGTGGCGAGGTAGTCGCGATTCTCGGCACCAACGCCAACGATGAGCGGTGTTCTGGACGCCACTTGGATCCCGTGGTTGGTGAGCTGGTCAACCTTCTCTGGGTTGTTGGTCAACAAGTTGACCTGCTCCACTCCGAGATCGGCCAAAATGTTGGCTGCGATGGCGTAATCGCGTGCGTCCGCAGGGTGACCCAACATGAGGTTGGCATCCAACGTGTCAGCGCCTTGGTCCTGCAGGTGGTACGCCTGAATTTTGGCGTGCAAGCCAATGCCCCGCCCTTCTTGTCGCAGGTACAAGAGCGCTCCCCACCCTTTCTCGACGATGGCGTCCAAAGCGGCGTGCAATTGAGGTCCGCAATCGCAACGTGTGCTTGCAAACACATCGCCGGTGAGGCACTCGGAATGGACTCGGACCAACACGGGGTCCGGCCCTTTCATGTCGCCGAGCGTTAGAGCAACGTGGTCAAATCCGGTCGTTGCCTCGTGGAAGACCTGGATTTTGAAGTCGCCACGAACGGTGGGCAGAAAGGCAACGCTGGGTACGTCGCTGCGGGTCATGGTCATGCAATCACCTCGATGAGAAATCGAAACTCGCCCCGGTCTTCGTGGACCACCACCAGGTTGTGCGGACTTCGCCCGATGAGCATGGGCATGTCGTGGAGTGTTTCAGGGTCGTCGGCAAGAACTTCGAGCACGGCTCCCGGTTGAAGCCCATCCAACGCTTCCCGAGTTTTGGCCACCGGGACCGGACAGTGGAACCCCAACACATCCAGACGATGCGTGGCGGGGGGGTGTTCGGTTCCGCCTGCCATGGACAAGCGAGGAAGGCCACCGATTTGAACACATGCTCCTCGGTCGTGAAGAGAAGGCAAACCACGCACGCCCTCGGGAGTCCTTTTCAACCACACCACGGGTCTGAACTCATGGCGGCGACCACCACGGCCCGTCCCGATGGGGACATGTCCTGGCGGGAGGTCGGTGAACTTGGACTTCGGTACGGTCGCATTCCACTGGCCCTTGTCATCGTCGAGGCGTTTTACTGGTTTCTCACGCTGCCGTCCGACACCCTCGCTCCGATTCAGGTCACGGAGGCATGGATTTGGAACGAATTGACCAACATCATCTACGGTGAGGGCTCGGCCGTCATCAGCCACCACAACGGTTGGCTGACCCGTATTGACTTGGTCCACGTGGACTTTCCGGGTCCGTACGACAGCGTCGGTCTCTACGTGTCGGATGAGTGCGCTGGCGTTCACGAGATGATTTTCCTCTCAACCCTCGTCATGATGACCGACGGCGTGCCCCAGCGGGACAAACTGAAAGCCGTTGGTGTGATGTGCGCCATCGTCTACGTGTTGAACATTCTTCGTTTGGTGGTGTTTTACCCCATCGCTGTGGAGTCCTGTGCTGCTGCGCCAAACCTGCAGGCGTGCCTGACCCCCATGTGGCGTTGGCACGAGGCCGTTTACACCTGGGGTTTCCTCGTCGTGCTTGTGGGCATGTGGCTGGTGTGGTTCATCCGCTACGGAGGTCCCGCCCGGACGCTTGCGGCAACCAAAGAGGACCCCTCCCCTTGGCGATTTGAACGCCGCCGCCGCTGGGAACTCCCTCACAAAGCGATGCTCGGTGTTGCCCTTGTGCTCTTCGTGTTGGCCTTTTCCAACATCTTCACCAATCAAGAGGCCATTGATGCCCGCGACACCCTTGCGTTTTGTGAATTTGCGAGCCAACTCTCCTCCGAATGCGGGGATGCACAACTCCGCTGGGACGACGCCATCGGCTATGCATGGTCCCTGTCTGCCCTCGGACTTGCGCTTGGCATCGGTACCTTCGTCGTGGTCGTGAGGCCGCTTGAGGACGGCACGTGGCCGACGCCCGAACAACAAGGAATCTCGAGGAATGAAGGAGAAGCCATCGAATCCACCGGGACCCATGCACCCGGATCCTCTGATACGGCAAGCAGCGAAGAGGAATGATCACTCGACGATGACGGCGGTCATGGTCTGGCCGTTGAACGGGCGTTTTTCGACGGCCTTCATCGCCGTCCCAATCTTGCTGCTGTGCAGACTGACGTAGGTGGAGTCGTCGTCGAACCTTACCGTTCCAACGGCCAATTCGTCACAGCGCAGTTGCTCCACAAACCAGTTGGAAACGTTCAGGGATGAGCCCGCATCGTTCGGGTGGAGGGACAATTTCATCGTGACGTAGCCGAACACGTCGGCGGTTTCAGCGAAGTCTTCCTGCCTGCGCACGGGATCTCGGTCCTTTCCTTCGGGCAACTCGGGNGCTTCCNCTGGCTTGATGTCAAGCCCGTAAGTGGCCATGATCTTGGAGAGTTGTGGTTCGTCGTCCCTTGAGACCAGACTCCATGCCTCACCGGTTCGGCCAATTCGTCCGGTTCGGCCGATGCGGTGGATGAACGAATCCATGTCGTTGGGAATGTCGTAGTTGACGACCAAGGTGATGCCGTCAACGTCAATGCCTCGTGCGGCAACGTCGGTGGCGATGATGGTTTTGACTTCGCCTTCCTTGAACGAGTTGAGGATGCGCTCCCGTTGGTTTTGACTCAAGTCGCCGTGAAGCCCTGCAACGTCAAATCGGTGTTTCTTGAGGCGTTCAACCGCCAGGTCAACCATGCGCTTTGTGTTGCAGAAAATGATGGTCTGGTCGTCCGCCTCCATGCGAATCAGCAGTCGCCCCAAGACCCAGAGTTTGTTCGACCGACCAATGCGAACGGAGTAGAGGTCAATGGGCGGGATGTCCAGTTCTTCAGCGTTGGTCAGAACAAAATCAGGTTCGTTCATGAATTCATGAGCGGCATCAATGATTTCTTGGGGAAAGGTGGCGGAGAACAGCAGGGTTTGTTCACGTCCAGTCATCCGCTCGACGACCCACATGATGTCCGGGAAGAACCCCATGTCAAGCATCCGGTCGGCTTCGTCAAGGCAGAGGAGTTGGGGTGATGCGAGGTCGATGTGGCCTCGCTCGCTCATGTCCATCACGCGGCCGGGCGTCCCAACGATCACGTCCACGCCTTTGGCGAGGCTTTTCGCTTGCTTTTCCAAATCGGTTCCACCGTAAACGGTCTGGATGCTGAGCCCAGCGTCGCCCTGAAGGAGCAAGAATTCCTCTGCGACTTGGTTGGCGAGTTCGCGGGTTGGTGCGAGCACCAGTGCCTGCAGTGCCCCGGTCGGTTGGCATCGCTCGAGGATGGGAAGTCCGAAGGCGGCGGTCTTGCCCGAACCGGTCCGAGCTTGCCCGATGACATCGGTGCCCCGGCGTGCGATCGGAACGGTGTCTCGCTGCACTTGGGTTGCGAACTCCCACCCCAAGGCGTTGAGGCCGTTTTGGAGCGACTCCGGTAGGTTCCATGCGTCGAATCGTGTTGTTGTGAACATTGCTCTCACCGTTCGTCTCAGGGGTTGTTCATTGGCCGCCGAGACGAGGCGACCTCCACAGGTTCATCAGAAGTTTTCGCGGTCGGCGATTTCTTTCTGAAGCTCGCCCATCCAGTACCGTCGAGCGTTCTCACGGTTCAATGGTCGGCGCATTTGTCGAACATGCTCAAGGATGTACTGGCGGAATTTGAGGGCCTTGGTTCGGTTCACGCCCTTGGGTGTGACGCCGTCCCACAGTCGGTCAAATTGGAGTGCTTTGTCGTCAAATGGCCTCTCATCATCCATGCGATACACCTCTTTAGCGACCTTGCGACTTACCACCTGTTCTTAACGCTGTTGCACGGCGACGGCAAGCCTCAGATGAACGCAGTCTCGTCGTCTGGAAAGTCATCGTCGTCGTCGTGATAGCCCATGAGTTCGTCCTGTGTTGGGCGCCGAACCTCGACGGAAGGTGTCTTGCGAGGCGGTTCGGCCGGTCCGGCCGGTTCGCTGACGGGTGCGGGCTGTTCCGGCGTCGAAGGCGCCATGCCAACGCGTTTTCCTTGAGCGAGCAGAACTTCCTTGTCGATGTCGGGCACCGCCAAGGCAGGAGCGAGCGCAGCGTTCTTTTCGGCTTCAGACCCTTCCAGCATGGCGTCAAACCGGTACTGCATGAGTTTCGCAACAAGTCCCTGATCGCTTTCCGTTTTGAGCAGGTCGTCCACCAGAGCGCGTAGTTCATCCTCGTCCATGAGTTTGGGCAAGAGGTCAACGCACGCTCGGCGGACCCGCACGTCGCTTGAGCGAGCGCCTGCAAGGATGAGGTCTCGAGCACGCCCGTGCCCCCGGTTGAGTTTCTGAATGGTTTTGATGGCGGACAGGCGGACATCGGGGTCGACGTCCATGATGGCGCGCTCGGCAAACATTGTGCCCATTCTGGTGTCTTGCTGCGCCAGTCGAGGGAGCGATTTTGCGACGGTTTTGCGAACTTGAGCGTCTTCATCGTTGAGCGCCCAAGAAACCAAGTCCCAAACGGCGGATGTTTTTCTCGAAACGATGGCGTTGATCATTTTTGCCGCACGACGCCGCAGGTGGACGTCCGGCTCCAGCAACAAGGAATCCACGTGATCGGCGACCACGTCAGGCCAGGTCTTGCTCAACGCTTCAAGACCTTTCCACGCTGCTTGACTTCGTTGCTTTGACGGTGAGCGCAATTCGTTCTCGAGGGAGGAGCGAACCCCGGATGGAAAGGTCGGTGCGGCACGAGAAAGGGCTGCACTGGCTGCGATGCGTACCGAGGGCACCTCGTCGTCGAGCAGCACGGACAGCCAGTCGAACAGCTCGTTGCTGCGCCGGACGGCAAACTCGGGAAGGACGTCCAACGCTGCGATGCGAACATCCGGCTCTTGGTCTTCAAGCGCCTTGAGAAGAAGGGCGTGGGCAGGGAGGATCATGTGCTGGGGTACATGGCTCAAGCCTCGAACACCGTGCTTTCGGGTGAGGGTCAGTGTGTCGTTTTTCCATCGAACTTGGCGTTCAGACAACGTGCCCTCAGCAAGGGACATGATGTCGCTTGGATGAAGCGCCGCCCACGGTCCGCCGACCGGTTCGTAGGACGTGTCCACAGCAGCAGCCTTGTCCATTCGTATGGGTTTCCCCGTGCGCGGGTCCCGTGCTACGTACTTCTTCGCCATGGGGTTCCCTTTCTCGCGCAGCCGTCCATCCATCATGAACTTATGCTGGTTAAGGCTTGAAAAAGTCTCACGAGGACCGTCCAGCATCGGCATTCCACGTCGTTGGTTGGGAATGCAAACGATTTAGGACACACCCGNCAAGCAAGAACCATGAGCGACGAATCGTGGACGGCCGATGCGGCCTTGAATCAACTGAAGGAAGCCATGGGCAACAAAGGCATGACCGTGGACGAAATGTTTGCTGCCCTCGACGGCGACAGTGACGGAAAGATCAACGGACCGGAATTGCACAAAGGCATTCTTGAACACCTCGGTGACCTCCTGTCGCCGGGCCAAATTTCCGACATCATCGTCGCCTTGGATGCGAACAGCGACAATCGCATTGACCTCACTGAGTTGCGATCTGCCCTCAGCGAAGAGGCGTGAGGGGTGCTCTGGCGTGTCCTTTCGGGTGTGCATCAACTGCTACGGCATCCGAGTTTACCCGTACATGGGGTTCATGGTCGGTCAGCAGTACGAATGCCAAGACTGCGGGGAGCGAATGGTCATCCCGTTGGAATTTGACAGCGAAGACGAGTACCGGGCGTTTCGGGGCGAAATGCTCGGCGATGCGGGCGACGAAGAAGCGTGAACGCTCCCGGGTTGAGCGGGACGGGGCACCAAAGGTCAAAAGCCACCGGCGGGACGGATGGGCATGGCCACCAAGGACATCGCCAACCCGAGCGAAGAACACCTGATGCTTCGTGAAATGGTGCGTGAATGGACGCAGGAACACGTTGAACCGCAAGCGCTTGAACACGACCGGGATGAGCGTTTCAACAGCGAACTGCTTCGTAGCATGGGAGAACTCGGCCTTCTCGGCATCAGTGCGCCCGAGGCGTACGGAGGAGCCGGGCTGGACGCGGTGGCCTGCACCATTGTTCACGAGGAGTTGTCGGCCTCCGATCCCGGGTTTGCACTTGCTTACTTGGCGCACTCCATGCTTTTTGTCAACAATTTAGCCTACAACGGNACCGAAGAGCANAAGGCACGAATTCTGCCCAAGGTCTGTTCGGGCGAATGGATCGGAGCCATGGCCATGTCCGAGCCAGATGCGGGTACCGACGTACTTGGTTTGTCCACTTCGGCCGTCCAGCAAGCGGACGGTACGTGGTTGCTCAACGGTCGAAAAATGTGGATCACGAACGGTTGCATCGATGAAGAAGGGACCCCGGCGGATGTCGTTTGGGTCTATGCGCGTACCGGGGAGGACGAGCGGGGTCGAGTCCAAATGTCCACCTTCCTCGTTGAAGCCGGCATGCCCGGCTACAGCGTGGGCCAGAAAATCTACGACAAGACCGGCATGCGTGCATCCAACACCGCCGAACTCGTCTTCGACGACTGCGTGGTTCCAGCTGCAAACCTCGTGGGCGGCGTCGGCGAGTCGCTTCTGCACATGATGGGCAATCTTGAACTGGAGCGATTGACGCTCGCCGGCATGGCGCTCGGCATCGGTCGCCGAGCACTCGACGAGATGAACCGATACGCCACCGACCGAACGGCCTTTGGCTCACCCATCCGAGACTTTGGCCAGATTCAAAGGTACATCGGTGAGAGCTGGGCAAAGTACCGTGCCATGCGGGCTTACATCTACGACACGGCCAACAACTTGGTCATCGGCACCTCCGGTCAGCGCCTTGATTCCGACGGTGTCAAACTCTTTGCCACCACGGCGGCCAAGGAAATTGCCGATGCTGCAATGCAGGTCATGGGCGGCTACGGCTACGTCGGAGAATACCACGTGGAGCGGCTCTGGCGAGACGCAAAACTCCTCGAAATTGGGGGAGGTACGCTCGAGTCCCATCAAAAGAACATCACGCGAGACCTGCTCAAAGACGACGAAGCCGTCAACCGATGATCTCTGTCTCGTCCTTGGGCGTGAGCACGCTGCGAGTCGTGCTCCATGCACTCGCCACCAAACTTGATGAAACCAACACAGCGACGGCCACAGCGGTCCCCCACGTCCACACGCTCGACATGGTGGAGATGGTGTCGTTGGACAGCAGGAGCGCCATCACCGTGGTGATGCCAACCGCCAGGCCGGTTTGAATCAACATGGGTCTGGACACGCGTAAAAAGGGCGCCGTCTTGCCGATTTGGTTGAGGACAAACATCACCCAGGTCCCTGCTCCAAGCCCCCACACGGGGATTTCGGCCGGATAACTGGAGAACACCATGACCTCGTTTGAGGCGAGGTAGCGGTCCAACCCCGTCAACAGCACCACCCAGACCAGGGATGCGCCCAGAAGGCTGAGTGCAGCGGTCATTCCCCTGGACGTCGCAGGCTGAGTTTCGCTCTCTTCGGTTGGCGTTGCATCGGGGCGTGCTCGTGCGGCTTTTTCTTCAATGGCCAAGGCTTTGTACGTCGTCTCCAGCCGGTCGATTCGGCTCGAAAGCGCGTGCATGTGGTCAACAAGGTCCACCAAAATATCGTGCTCCTCAGCCATCAAGGCCATGCGCTCTTCCTCAAATTCGGGGAGCGTGATCATCGCAGGTGCCAGCGCGATGTGCCCGTCGTCTTTGAGTTCCGCACGCGTTTCCTCAATTTTCTTCGTGAGTTGTTCATCTTTTTTTTCTCGTCGGGCTTCCTTCGCTTCCATCACCGCTCGGCTGGTTTTCTGGGCAGCCTCCTTGCTTGCATCGGCCACTTTACCCACGGCATCCCTGGTCGCTTGAGCCGCTTGTTTGGACAGTTCTGCGATTCTGCTGCCGGTGGAACCCAATCGTTCGGCAAGCGACTTCGGCGGTTGTCGTGGCGAGAGCGGGTCTTCGGCCATGATTTATCCTTGAAGGGATGGAATGTCAAACCTTCGCCCGGTCAGTACTCCACTGGGACTGGGTCCAAGATGCGCCAAAGGTACCACGCTGCAGCGGTCCGGTAGGGTCGCCACCGTTCCGCAATTTCACCAACGGCCTCTTTGGTTTCAGCCTCGGGAACCAGCCGTTGAGTGCCCCGAATCAATCCGATGTCGCCCAGACTGAAGACGTCGGGTCGTAAGAAGTGAAACATGAGCAGCATTTCGGCGGTCCACGGTCCAACGCCCCGAAACTTGACGAGATGCTTCATGATGGCGTCGTCACTCATCGTCTCCCAGGGCTGCTCCATGAGGTGGTCCGCCTGTTCGGCAAGACCGTGAATGTAGGATGCCTTTGGCCGGGTCACGCCGCATGCGGCGATGCTGGCCTGGTCGGTTTGAAGCACCGCTTCGGGGGTTACCTCGCCCAGATGGGCGACCAGGCGCCCCCAGATTGCATCGGCGGCGAGAACGGAAATTTGCTGACCGACGATCGACCGGACGAGCGTCTGGAACAAATCGTCTCGACTCGTGATGCCGTCGGGACCGAACTGGGCGACCACAGGTCCCAAAAGGGCATCCTCAGCCAAATGGTCGTGAGCGGCTTGCCACCACTCCGGGATTCTGCCGCTCATGGTGCTTGTCGGGCAGGTGAGGTTTTCAACCCGCGCTTCAAGCCATCCCCATGCGAGACCTGCTCATGGCGTACTTGGGCCTCAAGGACGTGGCTCGGCAGGGGTGGGTGAATGCAGGTGTTCCAAACCCTGAGTCAGTGGCTGCTCACTCGTGGGGCATGGCCGTCCTTGCTCTGAAACTCTGCCCTGACAATCTCAACCTCGAGCACGTGCTGAAACTCTGCCTGGTTCACGACCTTCCCGAAGTGATCGTCGGCGACTTGACACCGCACGACGACCGGACGACCAAGGCCGAGGACGAGCGGAAGGCGATGGAACAACTCGCGCCCGAGTGGTTGGGTTTGTTCGACGAGTACGAGGCGCAATCGACCCCCGAAGCGGTGTTTGTGCGTTCCCTTGACAAACTCGACATGGCGCTTCAGGCCAGGGTGTACATGGAACGAACCGACCTCGACCTCGCTTCGTTCATTGAGAGCGCTCGCAAAACACTGGGCGACCATGAACTCCTGCGCTGACGGCAATGCCGACAGAAACAAAAAGCGGCACCGCTCCGGTTGAAACACACAGCCCGATAGTGTAGGGGTCCATCATGGCGGGTTTTGGTCCCGCCGACCTCGGTTCGAATCCGAGTCGGGCTA
>FUFK010043827.1_pt1 | contig 20209 bp, 30 predicted proteins | sample 1021851 | NCBI WGS metagenome assembly FUFK01 (sample SAMEA51879418, study PRJEB19060) | metagenome
TTCTTTTAATAATTAGTTCTGGTGTTCCCTTATCTCGTAAGGGTAAATTTTTTTTAGGTCTACCCCTTCTTTTCCCCATCTCGAACAATCTTCCCTTGTTTGTTATATCTAAAAGTTATTATTCCAAAACTATCTTTTTCTTGGAATATGTAAAAGTCATCCTCATATCTTACAAATTTTCCACTTACATTATATTTTTTTTGAAATTCTATNGGNGTNANANTTTNNTCATCATTCCATCTTTTACCTGTTAACCATCCTTGCACATACTTAGGACTTTGCCATTCTGGGAGATTGTCCATCTGTTCGTTGTACTTATTAGCAAGTTCTATGTGCGTAAATTTTAANTTATCAAAGTCTATTTTACAAAACGATTTGTATGACTCCTCTTTGCCTTTTTTATATCTAATAATATTCCAAAATTCTTCAAATAATTGTCTGGTGGATTGTTGGCTGTTGGCTGTTGGTTGTTGGCTGTTGGTTGCCTTTGNCAAATCAATGGCTGTGCCATTCCATCTTGCTTTAGCTCCCTTCTTTCCTGCATTGCTTTTTGCTTCAGAAAANGNNTTNGCTTCNTCTAACCACTTATCACAACCCTTATTTCCNATTANACCATCCTTNATATAGATTTTATTTTTTCTAATTAGTTCTGATTTAATTCTNTCNANNACATCATTNTTGNTATGAAATTTAGCAGTTAAAACCTGCCANGTNATTTCATCNTCAAACAATCTATTNCCACTTGTATAAATGTGGTCNCAAATTCTTCTATAAACTAATTCAGATTGAAAAGTTAACAAAGCACAACCCTGTAACATATCATCTGGAAAATACTTAACATACACTATCTTTTTATTCTCGCTCATTGATTTTTATACTCCTATGTCTTCCTATTACTCTAGTTATATAGCCTTCATCCTGCAAACCAAGAAGCATCTTTAACATCATGGATTTACTTTTCGGTGAGTAACCCAAATGTTTGAGCATCTCTTCATAGGATGGAGACATGTCATTTTTGGCTATATACTCTTGTATAAAGTTGAGCAATTTTTTTCTTTTAGGAGTCATCTTTTTCTAGCAGTAGTCTCATCGTGTCTTCATCTAATACAAAATATGGTGGTTGTTTGTCTACCTTTACAATGAGAATATCACTATCTTTTTTCCATTTNATTAAAGTTTTAGCAGGTTCTGTTTTTCTACCNTTAACCTCACAGATAAGCGGTTTGTCTCGTTTTGGTACAAATAATTGTAAATCACCAGATAAATCACCTCCGAGTGCTCCACTGAGAATTACCCTTTTACATTTGTAACCAAGAGAAATAAACCAATCACGCATCTGATATTCTCTCCTACTACCTTTTTGTTTAGACCGATTAACCATTGCAGTATTTAATTAAATTTAGTAGTGTCAGATTATGATTATACCTAATGAACCAATGTCTGGACTAGAAAAATTTAAACTAAATCCTACGAGTCCGTCAACCATAAATGATTTTAGTAAAAATCCATGTAAATTAATATTGCGNAAATTGTTTGGCTATGAGTTTGAAAGTAGTTGTGCAATTGAAAGAGGCAATGCAACAGAGGAGCATCTACCTGCATACATGGAAGGGTTAATAACTGTTGAAGAAACAGTGCAAAAAGCAGTGCAAACTTTTAAACAAAAATGTCATCCAGATTGGAAAGACTATGACAAAGAGTTAGCAACAATACCATGTTTAGTTCGTGGTGCCTGTGAAGAATTAAAAGATTACAAACTATTAAATTATCAAGAAAAAGTAAAAGGTAATATAGATGGATANGANTGTCATGGTTTTACAGACTTTGTATTAAAGAAAAAAGATTCTGATGAAAAATTTATTGTTGATTTAAAAACAACAGGAAGAACACCATCAAATCTTAATACAGCACACGCAAGACAAATAAGTATTTACAGTAAGATAATGAATTGTGATGCACAGTTGTTGTATTTAATTCCACATAAAAAAACNGATAGAAAAACNAAANAGGTNACATATACATCTAACGCAATATGGGTTGAGATAGAAGATAAACAAAAGTTTCTGGATAGTGCAGTAGCAATACTTAGAGCAATGGATATGTTGTTATACAATTGTAATGATAAGTTTGAGGTTGCTAAAATGTTTTACCCAGATGTAGACGATTGGACATGGAATANTCCTACTCTAATCGAAGCAAGAAAAAAGGTTTGGGGANTATGATGTCAGAGTTAACCATAAGAGCCTTTTTAAANGATGGAGGAAAATTGAAAAAAGTAAAAGCAGATAAAAAAATTATGGACAAGGCAAATGAACTAGTTGGTTCTTTAAGGTCAACACCAGAAGGTTCTAACGAAGATAACAATTTATTAAATTTAATAAGAAAAAGAGATTTAGTAAAAAACATAAAAAAATTAGAAACACCAAAGGAGAAAAAATGAGCGATGATATACATGACGATAACTTATACGATATAAGAGAGGTAAGAGAACAGAGAGAGGATTTGTTTGAAGAACAATCTATTATTCCTAAGATGCCTAAGTCTATATCTAATTCAATAAACTTGATTATGACTGATATTAAAACATTAGCAAGGAATGATACNAACAATTATCAAAAATATAACTACGCAAGTATTGACCAATTTTTNATGGCAGTAAATCCTCTTTGTGCAAAACATGGATTAATTATTAATGTAGATGAAGAGGACATGAAAATAATGAAAACAAATGACAAGTCCGCATGGGTTCATATTGTTTACAAGTTTATATTATCTCATCAAAGTGGTGACACTTGGAACTATCCATTAAGAAGAAATATGATTTTACAAATTACAGGTGGTCAATCAATAGGAGCAGCAATGTCCTATGTATTAAAAGGTTTCATGCGTTCATTGTTTCAAATAGCAACGGGTGAGAAAAACGAGCTTGATGGTAAAGTAGATGGTGATGATTTAGATAATCATAATCAAACNTTTNCTNAANCAGAGAGTGAAAAAAAAGATACTAAACACAATCAACAAAGGAGAAAATATTAATGTTTTATATAAGACTATTTAAAAACGATAATAAAACAAATGATAAACAACCTATTTATGGCAACAGTAATTTTACTGTTCAAGAAAAAATAGTATTGGAACCGGGCGTTCCATATCAAGTAGGTATGTGGAAAGATAAGAAAAATGAAAATGCTCTTAATATTAGAGTGGATGAAAAGAGAGATGCACCACCTAGAAAACAAGAGTCTAAAGAACCAGAGATTGACATACCATTTTAATGAAGAGACATGTTAAAATGTTTATGGATTTTTGGGATATTAGCACAGCAGATGTTACACCATGTTTTGCCTGCGATGGTGAGTATGGTGTTGTCTGCGATGTGCATCACCTTGAGAACAGAGGTTCTGGCGGTGACCCAAAAGGTAAAAAAGATACTGCAAGTAACCTTATTGGTTTGTGCAGGAGATGTCATACTTTGGCTGAACACAAACAGCATTACAATGATTTCTGTAAAGAAAAATTAAATGAAAGAATATTNAGGAAAACTTATGGTTGAATCATATGTAGAACACAATCGCTTTGACCCAAATGTATTAATGGAGAAATGTGCAAAATGTGGAGAGGATTGGGCAGAAAAGGATGCAGCATTTGGAATGTTAGATGATGCAACAAANCCTCTTNTATCTACANTAGTATCTAAATTACTTAACGAAGGTATGCCTGTTTCTAAAGCAGANTATCATGCAAGAGGTATGCCAGAATTTAGAGAACATATAGATGCATTAGGNAAAGCAAGAAAGGATAAAAACTTAGCATTAGTTAGATACAACACATTTAAAAANTGGGTTGATTTATTACAAACAAAGGAAGCAAACAAACGAGCGGAGATGATGATAAAATGATGAATAATAAATTTGATATAGATTTAAAATATGGACAGATATTTGAAAANAAACTTTCAGATATATTTAANAATAAAAAGGTTGAGGTTAAAACAGAAAGAAACATGTGGAGAAAGACAGGCAACATAGCGATTGAATATGAATGTCGTGGAAAAAAATCTGGCATATCTGTTACTCAAGCTGATTGGTGGTGTCATGTATTAGCTGATGATGAAGAGGTTAATGCAATGTTAATGGTNCCAACAGATAAAATGAAATCACTTGCTCGCAAGTATTTTAAAACAAAGAAAATGGGTGGAGATGACAAGCAATCTAAGTTTGTATTNATACCANTGAGGGAGGTATTTAATGGCTAGGTTGAGTATAGAAAGCGAGTTGGTCAGTGAAAAAACATTATCAAAATTACTCGAAATATCAGAGCATACCCTTCGCTTCTGGAGGAGAAATAACAAAGGGCCAAAGTACATCAAGTTGGAAGGTAGAGTCCGTTACCACAGAGACGATGTTAATAAATGGTTCGAAAGCGATAAGGAAGAGACAGATAAACGGGAAGAGATTGGCGAAAGAAATGTTGGGTAATAGATATGTAAAAATTATTGAGGAAAACAAAATGCAGTTTCCCAATTATATTAATGTTGCACATGAGAGTGCAGACAAAGAACTAGGAGGTGATTACAATGACGAAGAANATAATGAAATTAGTTCAGAAAAATGATGGAGGTCAAAATCCAAAGACTGAACTATTTGAACAACCTATTTGGTTGCTGACACTTGAAGATGGTGAGGAGAAGGTGTTAGGTAANGATAAGATGGAAGAGTATTTATCAAAGGGTTTTGATAAGGCTGTACATCAATTTAAGAAATGGAAGGTAACTACCACACAAGGTAGTGAAACAGATGTCTGGGTGGTTATTTTTACAGATAAAACGCATGACTTGTGCCCTACCAATAAAATAATAGAGAAATTATATACTGGGCATAGTGTTAGAGACGCAGAAAAATTTAAGAAAATTGAGGAAGAGCTTGAAAGAAAAAGAGATGTTCCGCAGAATCCTGCGTTATTTCATGGTGGTAAAATTACAACACCAGAGGAGAAAGAATATTTAGAGAAAAAGAGAAAAGAAATTATTGAACAAGGGCCGATATCAATGTAAAGATATANGTGATATTGAGACGTAAAAACTCGTATTAATTCCTTAATTACAAAGCGTGTAGATTTTACTCTGCACGCTTTTTTTTTCGCAGAAATCTGTTGTGGATAAGTGCCAGACAAAACGAGAACAAAGATACCTCTAATTTTGAAAAAAGCTTTTTTTTAATTTTTTTTTTGACTGCTGATATGAAAGGCACCTCTAATTTTTGAGGAGGTTCCGTTGAGATTGCCAAAATCGAAAAACCCGTATGCTATAATGGTGGTGTCTTTAATTAAAAAGACTGTTCTTTGACAAGTGAATATGACCATCGCAATAACAGGAGTTATTATGAGTTTGACTTTACATCAGACTATTGAAAAAGAATCTCGCAAAACATACGGACAAGTTAATCGTATGTGGCCAGATAACTTACCATACTTAGAATCAGATGAGGCACTTAGAGCTTACAAAAGATTAACAAATAAGTTTGGTAAAAAAGAAACTATGCATCCTACTTTAGGATGGAGAAAAAGAAAATTGCAGGCAAACAGAAGAAAACCTAGAAAGTGTTGGGTTTGTTTATCTGGAGACAGCAATACTCTTAGAAGAGGTTGGAGAAGATTAGTCCATGACATATCTCATCGTATTTATGATTGGCGTTTTCCAAAATCTAATAGACACCATGACATTGCTCAAGCTAAGATTGAGCAAGAGATGGCACAGTTTGTAATTGATAGTGGTTGGCTTAACGGAACTCTCAAGAGTAAACCAAAAGCAAAACCAACTAAAGATGAAAAACAAAAAGCCAAAGAGATTAATCTAGTAAAACTAATTAGGTCTTGGGAAGCTAAAGAAAAAAGAGCACAAACTTATATTAGAAAATATAGATTAAAACTTAAAAGACTAAGGCCAACAATGAGGTTGAGCGATATAATATTATAATTTAAGATGGTTGTATTCAGTGTCAAAGAGAAAGGATAAAATGAATTTAGAAGCAAGATTAATTAGATTAAAAGATAAGTTAGATAAGCAAGCATTGAGAGACCCAAGAACACCAAGAGAATTTAAAATTAGAAATGATTGGGAAAGGGTAAGAATAATTTTAATTAGAAGGTATAAGCGTTTCGATTAAACTAGTTTCGTGTAATGTTTTAATTTCTATTATACAACCTTTTGGAAAACATTGAGTACGACCAAGTAAATCATCTTTATCTTCTTCGATATCATTGCCATCTATATCTGCGGCTATCGTAATAAATTTATCAGTCTCGTTTACTAACCATCCAACACTTGCGACTTTGCATGGTCTATCTTTCTTGGCTTCCGCCATAGAAACCCATCCGCTATCGCTTGTTTCGTTTGTGTCGTACCAGACTACTTTTACGAGTTTCATTCTTTTTCTTTTTCTTACGCTTCCTTTTTAGCGGTGCTTTGCTGATTTGGAAAGGCATTTGTGAACGATTAATAGCCATAGCCTCTAAAGTTAGCTATTCCGCCATTTTTAAAGTTAAACGGGCCAATATACTGACCATCTCTCATAAAACCTCCGCCAATCATTCTTCTTTCTGGGCCACCCGTGTAGTCNTAATTAATNGGTAAACCNAAAACATTGTAAGTTAAATCNCCTTGATTAGTAGTTCCACCACNGGAACCACCACCTCCACCGCCTTGACCACCTTGACCTTGTTGTCTTTGTGTTCCTGCTTCTCCGTAATTTACAGTAGGATTAAATCCACTTATTCTAAAACCATCTGGAGTAAATTGTGGAGTTCGGTCTGGGCCCGGAGGGCCTTGTGTTGCTGTTGCAAAATTATAAGGTATCACTCCCATTTGAGGTGGTGCCATAAAATCTGGCCCGCCAATACCCTGTTGAAAATTAGGACTCATNGGGTCATTAGGGTCTAGTAAAGGGTTTTGAGCAGATGTNATTGTNCCACCAACATCAATTATATTTCTTAAATCTACAGGAACCTCTGCAAATTTTTTAGTTCCTAGTATTTCACCAACAAAACCTTTTTCTTGGTCTTTTAAAACTGCTTCTGGTGTTACATAGTCTGGCACTTTAAATGTTTCAGACCAATTCTTAGCACCTTTTTCTGTTAATCTAATTGAGTATGTTCCGTCATCATTTTGTATTGCTTCACCCCAACCATTTCTTTTTAAATTATTACCAACAACTAAACCTATATCCCCTCTAATTTTACTCATTAGGATGTTACCAAAAGTTCCTATCGCACTAAAAGAAAATGGGTTAAAATCTTTTTTTTGTTTAGCTAGTGTAAAAAAGTCTTGGAATGCTTGCGGCCTTTCTTTCATAAGAGCTCTCAAGGCATGCTCTGGTTTCATATCAGCAATAGCTATCCCTGCTCCCCTTTGATACTCTCTTGTAAACACGCCTGCATTGTCTTGACTAATACCAAGTGCTTTTGCAGTTTCTGTTTGATAACCACCACCTTGTGCACTTGCACCACCTGTATTTATTATACCACCTGTGTATGGGTTTACTGTTATTCCAGAACTATGAACTATTAAAGGAACCTTTTTGACTGTGCCATCAGCCATTTTTAAATTTGTGTATTCTATTTTATAATTACCTTTTGCAAGTCTATCTGCAATTTTGTCTGCTACTTTATCTTTAGTATTTCTTACACCACCACCGAATAAATCTTTTCTATCTCCGTAACTCCTATAACCCTGTCCATTTTTTGCCCACCAATTCACAACCTCTTGTGCAGTCATTCCTGCTTTCTTTTCGGCCTCTTTATTTTTTTCGTTTAATTTTTTATTAGTTGTTGTTGTAGTTTTTGTTTGTGTGCTTGAGTCTTTACTAGATGTATCACCTGTTTGAAAAGTTTGTTTTACTCTTGGGTCTCTTTTAGCTTCTCTAATGGTCATGCCCGCAGGGCCTCTGCTTTGTCCAGTGGTTGCACCACTTGCCCTTCTTATAGCTTGACTCCTATTAAATTCTGCGACTGTTACCATTATTTTTTCCTCTTCTTTTTTTTCTTTGCCTTAGACAAGGCAATAGCAACAGCCTGCTTNTGAGGGTAACCCTCTTTACGCAGTTTACTTATGTTGCTACTGACTACCTTGTCTGATTTACCTTTTCGTAGTGGCACTATCTTTTCTTCTTTGCTCTTTTCTTCATGGATTTCCCTTTTTTCTTTACAGAACCTCCACGCTTCATTTTATTTTTTTTCATCATTGCCATTCCGCCACCACGCATCATAGGCATCATTTTAGCTCGTTTTTTCATTCCCGGCATTTTTNAGTCTCCTATATGATTGTCGTTTTAAAACAGTCCCTTCGTAGTAGTCTCTTGGCCAACTCCGATAGAAACCAATTCTTTCTAGATTAGCACTTGCTTTTTCTAGTTCTTCAAATGGTTGTATCAAAACCATAAGAAACTCGTTATCTGGATGCCACTCTGTATCTTCTAAAAAAGTTACAGGCTCATCTTCTTCTTCATCCTCTGGATGAAAACACATGAGATACACATCTTTGGGAACAAAGACATGGTTCAATGCGTGTATGTAATTATTTAATTCTTCTGCTGTAAAAAATAAATCATCACAGCCTATTATTGTAATTTGTTTATCGAAACTTTTTATATTATTGCATTCGTAAATAATTGTTTCTAATAAATTGTGAGAGTTATTTACCTCTACTATTCTAACTCTATCGTTTAATCTTGCTTTTTTAGCAAACGGACAGGCAGGTACACCACCAAGATGTTTGTTTGGTAACTCTATAAAGTCTTTAGACCAAGAGATAATATCCTCTGTTACAGTCTTAGCTTTTCTTTNTTTTGTGTCTGTCTGCAAATGCTTTAGCCGATTTTTTTGAGCGGAAACCCCATGCCCTCAGTGCCAAACCGAGCCTAGTTGGTTTTCCCTTCTCATCTTTTTCTTTACCCTTCATGCCTGCAAATCTTGCAGCGAATGAAATTCTTCGTGGGTTGACACCCCGTTTTACCGGAGGCTTTAAGTTAGCTCCTTCTTTCTTTTTAAAAAAAGCTCTACCTTTAGCCGTCAAACCACCTTTGGGATTCTTGTGTTCTTTTCTCATCTCTTTGCTGTTTGTTTAGCTCTCTTAAACTGTGCAGCAGTTGGTGCACCTTTAGCACCTTTCTTACGCATCTTTTCTCCACGCTTTCTTTTAGCATGGATGTTTGCATATAATCCTCTTTTAGCCATAATTACCTACCTAGTTAAACAAGTTCCATCGCAATATTCACACATATTATTTCCTTTTCTTTTTAGTTGTTTTCTTTTTCTTACCACCTCTGAGTAAATCTTTATCTGCTTTTCTAGCTCCACCTTTCCCAGTCGCAAAACTCCGCACACGCCCTGATGCCCATGCATGCTGTGAAACTTTAGGTCTAGACCCTGCTGAAAAATATGCAGCAGCACCTCTTGAATAAACCTTACTTAAAGTTGATTTAGATATACCACTTGATTTGTGATACTTATCAATAACTGCTTGTTTGCTACTCATCCTTTACTCCTTTTCTTGCTTATAGCTTTCATCATAGCAGGTGTTAGCTTACCTGCTTTATATAATTTTGCTGTTTTTTTTATTTCAGCTTCTCTTGCTTTTGGGTTCTTTGCACCTCTTACATACTTGGTAGGAACACCACCTTTTGTTTTAGGAACAGGTGGAAATTTTCTTTTAGATTTCTTTTTCATATTTTGTTTGACCTATTCTTNTTTCTTGAAAGTATTCTAAGATTACTTTTCTTNTTGTTTGCTGTGTTCTTATCTTTGTGATGCACATCTTTTTTAGAATATTTTTTTACTCTACCCTCTCTTATCGCTTGTCGTCTAGCTTTATTTCTTTGTGCTCTTCTTTTTTTTTGTTCTTTACTTGCATGGTATGTTGCATACTCACGCTTGTAATTACGAACTCTTGTCATTTCTTTTTAAACAAAGAAATAGCACCAGAACCTGCCTTGATACCAAAGCTCGCAGAAATTGCGATGTAAAGTAGGTTGTGATAATATGCCGGTAGGTCTTGCAAAGCAATGAACCCACGATGCACATGCTCTTGAAAAGGCGTGAAGACTAAAACGGCCGGAAGGAGTAGTACAATTAAACTTACCTCATCTTTCCACGACCCTTTCATTTGGTCTACAGCACTTTGCTCCCAAGCAACTTTACCTGCAATCTGGTCTTGTTTAAGTTTTTGTTTTGCTTTAATTTCGGTGACGGCTAACTCAGCTTTCGCTTTCTTNGTTTCTGCAAAAGACTTTACGCCATCCGCCACCACACCTAGTAAAGGTTTTGCTAATAATTGCCAAACCATTAGAAAATTTGTCCCCAGATAATTAAGACAACAATGGCTACTAATGCAACTGCTGCAATTTTACCTTTCTTACTTAATCCACTCCATATATCTTTAATTTTTTCCATACTTTTTCTCCTTTTTAGGTTTTCCGTATAATTTAACATTAACTCTGCCTATGTCAGTTTTAACATCAAAACCCTCTTTATGTCTTAGTGCTTCCACTAGACTTTTAAAATCATTTCTTTTTGTATTCTTCTTTGATGATTTCATTGAGATAAAACCTTGCCTTTTCTAAATCTTGCAAGGGATTGCCTTTCGCATCAAATCTAAACATATACTGAACACATTGTGTCCACAATGATGCTTGATACAAAGTCATGTTAGATTTGTCTAACTTGGCTTTCAACACATCCAACAGTTCAAACCCATTGAACCGGTAGTGTGGAGGATAGTTTACTAAATCTTTTTCTTTCTCTTCCACAGTATTTCTTCAGATGCCTCCTGCAAATTAAAAACTGGTTTTATAAATCTCAATGGCTCATCTTGACTAGGGTCAATGATAAAACACATAGACTCCCATATTTTATGATTTCTAAACCCTTTCTGCAAGGAATATTCGTCTAACTCCTTGTATCCTGCCACTCTTACAGCATGTGAAATCTTGCCGGTTTCGTGGTCTTTTACTATTTGATAGCCAGAAACATGCTTGTGACCTGCTGCATAAATATCATCTGAGCCAAATCTAGCTGCTTTTGAAACAGAGTGTGACTCATTCCATTGACTGTGACCTGCAAAATCATGTCTACAATTTAGTTTTATAGACCTGCCATTTGGACAAATTAAATTTAATCTAAACCCATGATTTTCATAAACACCCGGTTTAGTTCTCATTATAAAATCTAAAACATTACCATGTTCATGTCCCCAGAAATCATGGTTACCGCCTACAACGCCTGCCCAATATACTCCGCTACTACCGAGATACCACTCGATAAGTTTTATAGCTTGCTGTCTTGTTGTTTCTTGGTCAGCATACTTGGACATCAACCTTCCAATCCAGTTGTTTGTTAAGTCTCCAATATTAATCGCAACCATAGAGGAGTCAATCATTGCTTTGTTATCTTCCGTGATTGCTTTCCAATTACAGCCGTCATCATCAAGGTGAGGGTCTCCAACTATAGCAACTCCGAATACACCATCAAATTTTTTAGATAAATTTATATTAATTAATCTTCTAGCGTTGTGTGCTGCCTGTTTTCTTTCCCATCTTTTTACACCTCTCTCTACTAATTCTTCTGCTGACAAATCACCATCCGGTAATTCTTCAACCCAAAAGGGAGGTTCAGAAATGTTTTCTTTAACATCATTTTTTATTTTGTATTGTTTAAGTCTTATTCTTACTGTTGACTCACTAATACTTAACTCTCTTGCAACTTGAAGAGTTTTACCATTATGTTTTTTATAACAGTCGTATGTTTTTTGTAGTACCTCGTCTGGTATTCTTCTTGCAGGCATTACTTAATACCAATTGCTGTTTTCACTCCTAATACTAATAGAGCTATGGCACCCGATATGATGAAACCAATAATAATAAATCTGACACGCAGACTAATTTTTTCATGTAACTTTCTTTGTTCTCGCAAATACATAAAGTCTTTTTGGGCCTCATAAATTTCTTCAGAGTTCAGTCCCATTTTTGCGAGGGTTTCGTCAACTGTTTTCGATACTATTTCCTTTACCTCGTTTTCCGTCATAGCGTAAACCACCTCTCTCTTTTGACTCTTTCTCCCGTTTTTTTCTCATATTCAAGAACTTGCTCTATTAATGCTCTAATCATGTCATTTTTTAAAACATTTAATTGTCTTACTTTGTCTATAATTTCAGCGTTAGATAGTCTCTTATCGGCCTCAATCAGCCTTATTTGTCTATTTATTTGCTGTATTTTACGATTTACTCTGTTGTAGGATTTACGCCACATTAATAAATTTTTCTGTTCAGTGGCAACTTTCATAGCTTTTTCCCACTCACCTCTGGATTCATATAATCTTTGTAATGCAAAAACCTCATTCATTTCTTGCAATTGGTCGTAAAACTGTGTTTTGTATTTAGATTGCACACTAGGTAAAGATTTAAAGAAACCCATAGCTAATGGAGTATCCCAACCTGTAGATGTGAATCTTGCATACTGTCTTGGATAATCTGTAAACGATACTGCTGCCGCAACTGTTGAACCAACCCATCCAAAGTAACCTTGAACTAAGTGCTCTATTTGCACAGGAGATAACCTTATTTTATCAAATGATATAGTATTTAATATTTTAGATGTGTTTACATAGGCAGAGCTTGTGTATGCATATTTTCTTTCTGTAGCAGGTAACCTTCTAAAAGCCATGCTTTCAACAGGTCTACCTGTAAAACTATCTTTGTTAGAGTAAACCTCTAAAGCAGGAGTTAAGAGTTGTGGTCTATAATCAAATGCAAAAGTCTCTGTAATTACATGTTGTATTCTTTCAGCTAATAAAGCTCCATGAACATCATCATCAACCATTTGCTCAACCATTCTTTCAAAGATAACTCCAATNGCNCCTACCTCAAATGGTCTAGGTATTCTAAATACACCCTCTGTTCCGGGTATCTTAAACCAATGATATGTATCTCTATCCCATTGTTCTCTTTGTTTAAAATCTTCATCATCTTTGTATGCAAGATATAAACCAATTGAAGCCAAAGAATAAGTTCCAAGAACAGCAAACAATTGTGCTCTTTGCTCTGGGCCCATTGCTCTTGTAAGTTTATCTAAACCTTGTAATCTTGCATTTAAGAAAGGAACAGATTGAGTTAAGAACCTAACAATAGGATTAGCACCATGTCTGCTAAAGTTTAATAAATCACGAGCTTGATAACTAGCTTCAAAGTGACTGACACCTTTATCTCTTAATTGTTTATATAGTGCTGCTCTGTTTACATTTTCTGAAAAAGCACCTACATCCTCCCACCATCTAGCTGCTCCGCCTAATTGTTTGTATAATAATTTTCTTGCACCTGCACCCCAACCATTAGATTTCATAATAGTGTTAGCATCAATCTGTCTATTTAATAACATTTCAGAAGCATTTGGGTCTGCTCCGTAAATATGTCCAAAGTGAATGCTACCACCACCAAAACCAAGTCTTGCTCTAAGCTCTGATGCTTGTTTGTTTTTATCTTTTTTTAAACTACCAAATCCTTCTAATACGTTTCCAAGTGGATTAACTTTTAATTTACCAACAGCAACAGAATGCACTGAATCTCTAATTAAGTTTCTAATTCTAAATGCAGGACTTGCAGTTACACCATAAGTTAAAAATCTTTTAAATTGTCGTAGTGTTCCCATCGCAGGATTTTGCCAACCATTCCAATTTAACGCTGTTAGAGATTGTAACACCAAAGGTTCATCAACCTCATAGAATACTTTTTTACCATTCTTTCTTACAAATACAGATGTTTTTGTTGGAAACTTAACTTGTCTNGTTACACCCATAGTTGNACCTTTTTCAAGTGTNTTNANNCCTGCTNCATTTTTTAAAGATGCNTCAGTTAANAAAGCATAGTTNTGAATTAAATTATTTAANAAATCATTTACAGGTAAATCAGAACCACGAAGAGCAGGATAATCTTTTTGATTAACAATATCAGCAGCAGCTTTAGGCCCACTGTTGCTAGCCTTGTCGTCTAGTAATCTATAGAAAGGTATGTAAAAATTAAATCCATCAACCTCAGTCCAAGCCTTTCTTGATTGTGGGTCTAAGTATCCAGATTTAACAGCTATATCTAAAAATGCGTTATTAAATTCTTGTAAATCTTTCAAACCTTCATTAAATTTTTTTTCTCTACCTTTTTGTAAATCTTTTATTGCTACAATTACATCTGCTCGACTGGATAGTCCTGCTTCCATTCCTCTGTCGTATATAGCTTTTGCCCTGTTTGCTGCTACCCAAGTTAAAAAATCTGTAAGGTCTGGCCCTAATTTTTCTAGTCTTGAAAATAAACCTTTACCTAGAGTATTTGCTTTTAAATCTATAGCACCATCTTTATCCATAAATGGAACACCATATAATAATGCTGATTCCGTAGCACCACTAGAACCATAAGTCATGGTTAATGCTTTGTATGGTTCTTCACCTATAAATTTTTTGACTGATATATATTGGTCAGTTAAACCTTGTTGNAATCTAACACCAAAGTTATCTGCGTACTGTTTCCAAAATCCTGCAATAGTTCTTCTAGACCTTTTAGGATTTACTGTTGCTTGTACTCTTTGAGTTGCTTCTTCATATTTTCTATCAGTAACGGCAAACTCTAAATTGTTTTCTATAAGTTCTTCTTGCGATAACGTATCTAGTTCAGACTTACCTACGTTTTCTTTATCTGCTTCTGTTTCAAATTTATAAAGAACCTGTGAATCAATATTATCTAATGGCTCTGGTGCATCCTCTCTAGAGTAATACTCTAGTTCGCCCTCTGTATACACTTTAGTGTTAAACATTACGGCATCACCCTTAATAGATTTAACAGCAAACCCAGATGGGTCTACAAACAAGTGATGATTAAAAGGATTAAAGTTTAATACCACACCATCTAATTTTGGTTTCTTACTAGAGTATTGACCTCTAGCAGCAGCCATAGGAAACTTATTATCTTTTTTAGAAGCTATGTTTGCTCTTGCTCTTTGACTTACAAATAAAGTTGGATTAGTTACTGTTACTGCACCATCGTATCCCAGAGCTTGGTTTAGGTTGTTGCCCGGATGCACAGTTTGTATAAATAATTTCTTTTCGTTTTTCTCTACTCTACCATTTAAGTTTGGCCTAACAGATACTCTGTCACCATCTTTAAGTTCTCTGTTTTTAAATAACTTTTCTTTTACTCTATTAGGTATTCCTGTTGAGTCAGATATTTCTTTGTCTGTCAGTAAATCTTCTGATACTGAAAATTGCAGGTCATCTGCATCTTTCATTTCTTTATCAGTAACAACCTCAACACTTAATTCTTTTTGTACTTTTGGTTGTCTTGTGATTCTTTCGCCATCTACTTCAAACCCTGCTCTCTTGTACCAATCAGCTAATTTTTTCTTACTTAAACCTTTATCTCCAAATGGGTCAATGATACCTGTAATTACAGAACCCTCTTCATCAGCTACTTTAATAATTTCTCCAAGTGCTTCTGATGCGTAACCTTGTCCTCTACCTTCTTTTGGAACAGATATAGCTGATAAATCTAATGCATCTTTGTCAAATATATTTAATTCTATTTCTACATAATTACCCGTTTTAAATATATTATCGAATTGTTTTAAACCTTTCTCTGGTTGTATTGCATCACTAGGAAGCAACATAAAAGTATAGCCTCTTTTTAGAGGATGTTTTCTTACGCTATATTTACCAAATTTATTTATTTCTTCGAAATTATTTGCTTTAGCTAAAATTTCATTTGTAAACATTTGTGAACCCTTAACCATCTCTGGTTTGAATCCTAATATTTTTTTAAATGCTTTTTCTGATGTGCTTAATGAAAACTGAGGTATCTCTCCGTCATCAGTTTGTTTTTTTATTTGTTGTCTTTGGCTGACTGAGAGTTGTCTTGTTTCTGNTTNTTCTGTGGTTTTTTCTTCACCCTTTGCTCGTTCAATTCTGTTTCCAACTTCAACGCTTGGGTTAGGATTTTTAGACTTGATTTCTCCATACTTTTCTTCCTTAAAGTTTTTAATATATTTTTTAGCTCCATCTGACAAGAAATATAATTTAGCAGGACTTTTTACTAGTTGCTCGTATAATTCATGTTCATAAAACCAATAAGCTGCTTGTGCATCATCAGCAGAAAGATTGGTTTTTTTAGCTAATTGTCTAGCAAATTCATCTCCTGCTTTTTCATGTTTTTTTAGTATAGCACCTTTTAAACCATTTTCAGAAGATGGTGTATTGTCTGTTAGTTGTCCAAACTGTCTGTAAAAACTTCTAGCAAACCAAACATCTTTGGTTACTCCCTCTGCTTCTTCAGTTTTTATATTCTTAATATCTAAAAAAAATCTTCCTATTTTAGGGCCAAAAATAAATGTTCCTAATACTTCGTCATCTAATTTATAACCTGTTCCTAAATTAGGTTTTGCTTTAGGGCCATAATTAGGATTTTTTAGATTAGATTTTTTATATATTTCTGTTAAAACATCTCCATACCCTGCTTGTCCAGATTCTTGTAAAATTTTAGCGTGCTCTCTAATTGGTTTTGCTGACTTAACATAATCTATTGTGCCTTTTACTCCAAATTTATCTAACATGTATTGTAATAATGTTAGTTGTTTTGATGTAATTGGTAAACTCCAATATTTTCCATTGTTAGGATTTAGAGCAGGTATACTTCCATGTTTGTTATAGTAATAGTAAATACGAGATGCTAATTCTATATTTTCTTGTGGGTTTCTATTTAAAGATGTAATAGCAGATATTATACCAAATAAATCTTTGTCATGAGGTTTAGATTTGAGTGTAGGAAAAACAGTTTCTAATAATTTAAAAGTATCTTTTGCATCTTTTTTGTACCAACCTATGCCATTTAAAACTTGGTCTTTTTGAAATTCAACTTCTTTTGCAGCCGCATTTACAGCTCGTTTCATTGCTTTTGGGTCTAATGGGTCAGAGACTCCTTGCATGTCATCAAAATATTTACCAAGATTTTTAACAACATTAAATTTTTCTTTAGGTGGTTTTTTTCTAATAGGAACAGTTGATAAAGCTAACTCTAATCCCGGTGCTCTCTGTACTGCTCTTGCGTAAGCCTTACCAATTCTTGTTAATTCTGCTGTGCCATATTCTTGACTTACATTTCTACCAGATGCATCACCTATTCTAGCTGTTGCACCAGTAACATCATCTCTAACAATTATATATTCTTTATCGCTGAGTAATTGTTGTTCGTTATTTGCTAATAATACAACATCCTCTGCTTCACCTTTTTGCTCTGGTCTTCTTCTTGCGACCTGCATTTTAAGAAGTCTGTTACCTGTTATACCTCTGTTATAAATTGTTTTAATTATCTCTTCCCCGTAATTAGGGTCAATATTAGGTATAATAGATTTGATATCACCCTTGTCTGTTTTAACAGTCGTAAGTGATAATTCTTTTTTATCTTCTCTTGCTAGTGCTTCTTTTCGTAATTGTTCTACACCCTCTTTAGGTTTAGCTCTCTTACCAATCTCACCTGTTCTAGCTTTTTCAAACAGTTGATTTACATTATTAATTTTGTTTTTTCTAAATACGTTACCTGCACGCTTGACTAATTCAAACAAGCGATTAAATGCTCTTATGACTGGATTAGGTGCTGCAAGGTTTTTCTTTTTAGCTTTTAATGCAGTGTATGCTCCAAAGGCATAGGCTTGCATCTCTCTGTTAGAAAGATTGTTTTCTCCATGTCGCTCTTGCAATCTCTGCATAACATCTTTGCCGAGACCACGCTGTACAGACGGAGCGATTTCAGATACTTTACCACCCGGCAAAAAAGTGTCTAGTGCCGTTTGTTCTTCTTCTAAGAATAAACCACTCTGATAACCACGATTTATCTGTCTCTGCAACGCATGAAAATTTTCNTGTGCNGTNGTTTCTANNGCTTTTGATTGGTCTATTAATGAGATTGCTGCTAGGTCACTTGTTCTGTCATACCAACCATCAACTACGGAAAACTCGTTTCCGCCAGATGCTTTGACATTTGACAGATTGCCTTTTGGTAAGGCTATATTTTTTTGAAAGTAAACTTGTTGTACATGTGGTGCAATAGTGTTTCCAACATCTTCTAATTCATTAATTAGATTACCTACAGTTGGGTTTTCTTTAACTATAGCTTCTTTNGTAAAATATGTTTGTTCTGTTAATTTGTTTTTTTGGTCTTCTTGTTTTTGCTGCTCTGCTGTGGCTTCTGCTTCGGTATTAAATGTTCCAATTGTACCTATACTCGATACATTTCCTGCTGTATCTAAGTCCTGTCTTTTTAATGCAAACTTTTCTCCCTGCTTTTCTACTACAAAGTTTTTGGGTTTGGCTTGCTCTGTTTTTACCTGTTCTTCAGTTGCTGTATCAATTTGTTCTGGCGTTACTTTAGTGTCTTGTATTACACCTTTTTCTACCTTTGGTGCCTCTACAGGTTTTTCTACAGGAGTTGTAGGAGTAGGTTGTACTGTTCTAGCTGTTTCACCTGCTACAGTTGATACACCACCAAGTAGTCCACCAACAAAACCACCTGCAAAAGCCGCCTCTTTATATTCAGCCAACGCCTCTGGAGTATCTATTGGTAAACCTGCTTGATATCTTTCAAGAGCTTGCTGACCTACCTCAGTTGCTGCCTCCGTTACTAATCCTGCTGTTGAACCTTTAGCCACACGACCTAATGTTGCTTGACTTAAAATATCTGAAAATTGTGTTCTTGTAAGCGGGCCAAATAATCTACCCATTATAGGGTACATTAAAGATTCTGCTGCTGCTTGTGGCAATGCTGTAAAAGCAGCTAATCGTTCATCTATTGTTTCTAGATTACCTGCATTAACTTGTTCTTGCTGTCTGCTAATATTAAATTCAAACAATCTCGGAAACGCTGCTGTTGCACCACCTAAAAGAGCACCTGCCGCAGCACCTAATGGCCCTGCAAAACGACCTATTTTTGCACCTGCTATTGCACCTGCTGCACCCTCTACTATGAATGGTGATGATTGTCCAAACGCTGATAAACCTGCTTTTACAAAAGTGCTTAATCCTGCATCTGGGCCCTCTGTTGCTTGTGCAAAACTTACATAACCAGTGCCTCTTAATATGTTTGCATCTTGAATTTCTGCTTGGTTGTATAATTGTGCCGCTCTCTCTTCGTCTCCCATGAGACCTGCAATACCACCTCTTAATCTTGTAATTGCCGGGCCCCACGACCTTGCCCAACTTGATTTAAGTGGGCCTGTTAACGCTTGGCCAAAACCTATATCGGATGGACTTTCGGCAGGAGCAAAAGCTCTCTTACCACCTGTACGAATATCGGGAGATGTTAAATCAGTAGGACTAGCAACAGGAGAAACTTGTCTTTCTTCTGTTAAACTTTTAATAAATTGTTCTGGACTTAAATCACCTTGATAATCATCTAGAAGTTGCTCTATAAGTTCTTCGTCACTTACATAAGCAAGACTAGGGTTTTCATCTCTAATCTGGTCTAATAAACTCATGTAGACTCCTAACTAAATTTAAACAATTCTCTAAAGAAATCTCCGTAATTAAAATCACTACCACCCTCTTCTGCTGCTTGATTAGCAGATGCAATATTAGTGTTTGCAATTCCTAAATCTTTAGCAAGTTCCTCATCAACTAATCTCTTTTTCTCTGTTGCATCCATCACAGGCCAATTAGTGTAAATGCCTGCAAGATATTCTTCTATTTCTTGCCTGCTTCTTACAGCAATTGCAGGACTGCCGTCAGCTTTTAATATTGGTTTAAATGTGTTAGTAGATGCATCAAAGGTTGCATATACTCTTTGACCTTTGTCATTTGTAATAATAGTTGGTGATGACTTACCTGTTCTACCCTCACCTCTGTCAAATGCCGCTCTCGCTTCTAACGCTTCTATTTCAGCATCAGTTTTTCTTTGTGCTGCTTTCTTACCTCTCTGCTCTTGTAAAGTTGCAATACCTGCTTGTCCTGCTTCTCCTAATGCTTGTAAGAAATAAGGACTTTTAGAAGCCATCATAGCAAAACCTGCCGATGCAAGTGGTAGTGCCCACTCTGGTATTTCTTTCTTACCTTCGTTACCTGTTAATTTAGCAATATCATCAGAAGTGCCTGCCGCATCTTCTTTAGATACTTTAGGAATAATACCACTGCCAACAGGGCC
>FUFK010061898.1_pt1 | contig 20209 bp, 17 predicted proteins | sample 1021851 | NCBI WGS metagenome assembly FUFK01 (sample SAMEA51879418, study PRJEB19060) | metagenome
CCACCAAAAGTAGCTGATTGATCTGATCCAAGTGTCAAAGCAGTAGCAATGCTGCCAGCTTCAGGTTTGGTGCTAAACACAATCGTACCACCACTATCGTCACTAGCATTACTGTCAGAGGTAACAGATTTAGATTGTATTCTAGCAACCATTTTACCATCAGCATCTGTGCCATCATCATCAGCATTTGCTACATTAGCGAAACGTATATCACCAATTCTTTCATCATTTGCATTGGATGTTGCGGAAAGAACGACAGTACCAGTATCTGTACCACCAGCAATTCCACTATTACCTATTTCCAAAAAGGTACTTTGAGTATCTAATGTAAATGTATTACCATTTGTCGTGCCTATAGCAACAGCATTTGTAGCTACTGTACCTAAAATACCATAAGCGTCGTGATATATAAAAGAACCTTGATCTTTGCTAGCTGTAAAAAAGTTTTCTCCGCTNGAATGTTTNAGAGCAATATTAGAACCTGTTGTAACAAAGTTACCACTTGCAGATGTTACATCACTACCAATAGTAGCACTTCCACTTACATCTAAATTACCATTTACGTCAATTGTCGTAGCATTAATCTCAATTTCTGTATCTGAAACTAAATCTAAAACACCATCAGCAGATTGGTGTATATATGTGCCGCTATCACCAAATTGTAGTTTATTAGTGCTAGTTGTATTTATTGTACCAGAAAAAGTAGCATCAGCCCCAGAAAAGGTTAAAGCTGTCGTATCTGAAGCNCCTGATTTTATTTGTAACTCGCCACTGTTGTTACGAAGCTGACCAAAATTTGTATTATTTTCTTTTAAAGCAATTATGCCACCAGATGTAGAGCCATCATAGTGCGTATTTAATAAAATATTACTATCTGCATTTAATGAAAAATTACCAGCGGATNNAGTTATAGCATNNTCNATNAATGTTAAAATCATCAACATCAATACCAGCATCTGCTACAATTTTACCATTAAATGTAGCTTGNCCAGCATCTGCTCCAGAAATAGTTAAGAAAGTGGTATCAACAGAACCATCTGTACCTTTAAAAATNATNTTACTATCATTAGCTTGAGCATCTATTGTAATATTACCTGATGTNGTTGTAANTGTTACTGCTGCATCACCAGCTGTAATGTTATCAGCAGCAACAGCACTTGCAGCAGCAGAAATATAACTATTTAATTGACTTGCATTAATATATTTTGTTGTACCATTATCATCAATTAAAAGCTTGTCAGNATCAACTANAGTGATACTTGTTCCATCTGTTGCACCATCAATCTGAATAGCAGCACCAGATACTTTGTCAGCTGTTGTAATTGTGTTAAGATTACTATCTGCAATNCCACCTGTTACAGTTAATGCGCCTGTAANATTTACAGCCCCACCAAAAGTAGCAACACCACTTCCATCAAATTTTAAATCATCTCGACTATCATTGATATTTCTTAATCGAAAAACACTAGTTGCATCAATACCAAGATCAAATCTATCTCCACCTGATGTGCTTTCAAATCTCACATCTGGTTGTGNNCCAGATGTAAGTTGAATTTCACTTGTNACAACATGACTTGAAACAGTTAATGCACCTGTAAGTGTAGCTCCTGTGTCNGATGTTTCAAATTTATTGCTGTTGTTGTAATGAAGAATTGAAGAGCCACCAGAATNAAACCTAGCATTTGTTGCATTTCCAGCATTACCTATCTCAACTTGTGTATCTGACAAAATATAGAGCCTACCAGAACCCCTTTCATCAATATAAGAATTATCACTTTCGTGATAAATTCTTAGATCACTACCACTTCCAATTAATATTTTTGCATTATCTGGAAATAAAATATCATCTGTGCCTGTTGGAATAGTAAAAACTGTTACATCAACATCATTTTTAAATGTAATATCAGAAACAGCCCCTTGACCTGTTAAAATCAAACCTTCATCACTTGTATAACCAATTGCAGCATTATCTCCAAAAGATGTATCTCCAGTTGGCTCAATAGTTGATCCAGTGATAACACCAGAAGCAGTTATGTTGGTGTAAGCTCCATTATTAAGAATTATAGTATATTTTGAGCTATTTGCNTTACTTGTTAATGGTTCTGAACCACTACTTGTGTGTGCCGTATTTACAATAAATAAATTATTAGTTGATGTATCTCTTACAATATCACGCTCTTGATAAACAGTGCTAGCAGCCCAATCTCCTTTAGCCGTACCTACCTCTTGTGTAGCAATGGGTGTACCTGTGCTATCAAACGATAATAATTTGTTTGCTCTAGCTGTAGNATCTTCTTCTATTTCTGGATAGGATGACGTAATACCAGAACCAGAACTATCAAGCGTATTAGATCGGCTTAATTTAAAACTACGATCAACAGCTTCTTGCACATCTTGAACCATAAAGGTCAATTTATCTAAGCTTTCTTCAAANCTTTCTGCTGGAAAAGGATCATTAGCAACAAGGTCTAAACCTTGTGTTTGTGGCTGCTCTCTTCTTAAAATAACCTTTTCACCACTTGCAGGNCGAAAATCAGTTGTNCTGTAATGAGCATCGCTTGAGGTGCCAGTATTAAACTTAAATAGAACATTGCCGCCATTGGCATTTCCCACAGAGCTATCAGCAATAATATATTCACTGTTTAATGTTTTGACCGTTTCAACGCCAGCCGCACTTCTNACAATGACTTTAAGATCGCTTGCTGCAAAAATCTTAAAAGTAAAAGCAAAACTATGGTCTGTACCATTGGCACTGAGTATCACAGAGTTTGTTGATGATGAAACTGTCATGCTATCTTCCTATTATATTTTCAAATTGAGGTGCGCGATCTGGTGACATTTTACCTCTTTTCCACCAAAAAGATTGATCGTATTCTTTCTTGCGTTTTTTCATATATCTGTTCATTTTCTTTTGAGCATCAGGGTCTGTAAGTTTTTTCATTTGGTCTAAAACCATTCGCTCTAATGCAAGCCTTGTGTACCAAAGAGAACTGCCAGGCGTATATTTAGAAAACATATCAACAAGCTCAGAAGCAAATTTAGTATCTTCACCCTTTGCAAGCTGTTGAATATTTCCAAGCGTTAGCCGAAAGGTATCTTCCCCAAATCCATAAATAGGGCCTAATAATGTTGACATGCCGCCTCTGCCATATCGATTCATGTCTGAAAATAAAAAATCCCCAAAGATTCCCCATCCACCACCTTGAGCCATAGCTGCAATAATAAATTTTTCATTAATAGGTCTAGGATCGCGACCTCTAGCTACATCTTTCATTTGNAAGGCAACACCACCCAAAATAGTAGAAGCCACAATAAAGTTTGCAAAATAAGCACCTTTGTTCNTAAAGCCAGCTTGCGAAATCATACGCATAATATGCGTATTAATAACGGTTACGCCAAAATTCTTATACATAAGAACAGATCTTGCTAACTCACCTGGTATTGTTCCTGGCCTTGTGTTTGCAGCAAAAAATGTACGACCCTTGAGCGATGAGCTAGGAACAGCAAAGTTTGTTTCAGTATTAATCATGCCTAATACACGATTTACTAATTGATCTTTTTGTCTTGCAGATAGATCTGTTCTTTGTCTTAAATTTTCTATGCTAAAAAAATCAGCTTTACTATCAGGCTCAATATATTTTTTAGTAACTCTAATGGTATCCCATAATTGACTATCAAACCCATAAGCATCTAATGTTTTACGAAACGGCTCGTCTAACTGGTCAAATGTTTTGCCAGCACTATCTGCCATAAATCCAAGAAATTCCTGACCAAAAGCCCATCTATTTGCTTGTGTCCANGGAGATAGTAAAGATGTTTTCATCACAATATCTGAAATACGCTTTGTTAGCTCTGGCCCTGTAAACTCACCAACCATTCTCATTTGATGACTTGCCAATGCTGTCCAGCCTTCAGATATAAGACCTAAACGTACAGCTACCTTACCCCTATCTATACCTTTTTGACCAACGGCCATTAAGCGTACAACATCGCTTAATGTATTCCATTGAGATAAGCCGATATGCGCTCTTGTAACTCTTGAACTATTAAGATCTGTTATAGCTGATATAAACGCACCACCTAATTGTGCAGACGTTAATAAATTTCTTAAACCAGCGAACCAATTACCCATAACAGAATTAACAGGGTTGTTAGCATCGCCAGTAATATATTCGTAATAATCACTAACACGCTGAATTGCCTTTTTTGATTTTTGATCTAATTTTTGAAACTCACCTTTTTTAGTTTTAGATAGTTGCGTATTTTTTTCTAAGGTTTGCTGTATATACTTAACAGTGGCATTAGGATTTGGGCCTAATCTTTCCATTATAGCAATGTCTTTAGACATGCTCGTAATGTGACCTAAAATAATATCAAATGGATTACCTTCTCCATATTTTTCATTATAATCTAAAAAATCATTAGCATTGTTAAAAGCTAAAAAACGATGGTCGGCCCTTCTATTNGCAATAGATTTTGCAAATCCGCTTTGACCAGGATTAACTTGATTCATACCATTTGTACTAATACTTTCATAAACTGCTTCTAAAGCTTCATACAAAGCCTGTTTATCATTGCCAAAAGCCTCGTTTGTTTTATTGTTAATCATTTTATGAGGATCAAGTTTTGGCGCAATAAATTCATACCAATCTTGAAAATCTACATTTCTTACAGCTAAAGTGTTGTGCGTTACTGGAAAATAATTATCTATTTTGCCAATTGTGCCACCAGCGCGATTATATCGCTTACGTAAATCTTCAAAAACTTTAGTAACTGCATCTGCAAATTTTGCTGTTTCTTTTGTACCAGCAGCATTATCTCCTAATATTCTACGAACAACATCATCTAACTCTTCTTTGTTTCTTACCCTTGTAAGAATATCGCGCTTAAACTCACCTAAAAAACCATCTAAACGTCTTAAAGCATCTTGCTCTACTGTCATTGTCATTGTGTGCAAATCAGTAAATTTAGAAGCTTGATCATATGTAAAGATNGCTTTAGCCCCTTCATAAATATCTTTTTCGCCTTTTATTAATGTGCGAAAACTATTCATGTCTTTTTTAATTTGCGACCAAGCAGAATATTGTAATAATTTACGGTATTGTCTTAGTCTTTTCTCATACGCTTTTTGTTTAGCTGTTTTTTCTGCGGCTTTAGCAGANGCGCGCGCAGGGTTCATTGTTTGCACAAACTCATCATAATACTGATCATATTTAGATAATAGATCATCTCTGTACTGTATGCGCTGTTGCTCTGTAACACCTTCTGTTTCCTTAGAAAGATTATCTGTTACACATTTTTTATAACTCATCTAGCACACTCACTTACTATCTTTTCTAAAATGTCATCAGTTTCTTTTTCTTTTTTTATTGTGCTCAAAGAAACCTCTCTAGTAACTTCTGTTCCATCTTCTAATGTTTCTGTTTGCGGAAAAATCTCATCTGGATTTTCTTGGTTTTCAAAAATTTCTCGTTCNAAATCACTATATTCTTTTTCAATGCCTTCACTAACATCATCAAAAGCTTCTGAACTATCAGCATCGTCAGTAAATTTATTTCCTGTTGCCTGACTAGACGGTACTATTTCATTTTCACGCACAACTTGTTTGCTTTTAGAAGTAGCTTGCTGCCTTAAAAGAGCTACATCTAAAAAAGTATCATCATCAGAAATACCTAATTCNTTCATGTTTTTAGTGCCGTCAGGATTAAAAGGATTATATTCACCCCATTCTTTTTCAGACATAGTTAAAACTTTTGGATTATTTTTAACAATTTTGTTAACTTTTTCGCTTGTTAAAGCTTTAACAGGCGTTGGCTTTGCTGTTTCAAGCTCAATATTTTTTATTTGCTGTGTTCTACGACCTAACTCNCTTTTNATCCAAGGAAATAACTTAGCTTCTTCAATAACATTAAGAGCTTCNTCTACTTTAATATTAGNNAAATCTGATGCTAATAATTCTTCTGGCGTTGCTTCTGCACGATTAATTTCTGTTTTAGCCCAAGGAAAAATATCAGCTGATTGTTTTTGAGCTATAGCTTTTTCTATTTGCTGNATAACNTCNTTTGATACAATTTCATTTAGGCTTTCAATTTCTTTGCGAGCTTTTCCCTTTGGCAAAGTTTCAGCAAGTGTTTTTATTTTACCTTGTAACTTTTTTATATTTTCAAGCTTTACCTCATCAGCAACAATATTTTTTGGCCTATTAGGAACATTACTTGGCCTAAATTCAAATTGTGCGTTTAATGCTTCTTTTTCTTTAGCTATGTTTTCTGCCCTTGCTTCATTAGCTTTAGCAGTTTTTTCTCTTACATCTTTGTAAATATTATTGTTTTCTTCTTGTGCTTTTTGNGCTTGNANTTGNACTTCTTGCTGATCTCTAACAGCGTTTCTTTTTAACAAACCACCTTTTNTAAATGCTTCATAGCCTGATGTCATTTGTTTAGCTGTTAGAGTAATAGCTTTACCACCAACATAAAAAAGGCCTGGAATAGCTGCACCGCCAACACCAGCTGCTGCTATTGCTGTTAACATATCGCTTAATGATACTTCTAATCCTAATGATTCATGCCAATCTTTAACGTCTTGCTGAATTACAGCTTCTGACCCTGCACCAATAACTGCTTCTGTAAGCATAACTGTGCTTAATCTTGCAATTCCTAATGTGCCTATACCAGCTAATAACGAACCTTGAACAATAGGGTCGCCAACGGCACCTCCAACAGAACCGCTAAACCTTGCAATCATTTTAGATAAACCAGGAGATAAAGTTTCTATATCTTCTGCTTCTTCTTTAATAGACAATACATGGGCTTTTACTTCTTCAGCTAAACTTTCTTTTGTAAGCTTTTGATATTCTGGATATATATCTGGATATTGTTGTATAAAATCAAGCATGATATTTAAGCTATTGCTAAACTTAGCTTCGCTATCGTTTCCGTAAATTTCATCAATAGACGAATAACCCACCATTGCTAAACCAGGATTAACAATCTGTTTTTTATAAGATATGCCAGGCTCAGTAAGAGTTTTTCTAATGTCTATATCCGACCATTTTGATGCTGCTGATGCATCAGGATTATCAGGAATATCTAAATTGTTTTCTTTAGCTCGTTTATTAATAGTTGCGACAATAGGATCTAATACTTCTGTATAGGCATTGCCAGCGGCATCACTTGCATTCAAAACATCAAAAAGTTTTTTTGACATACTATAATTATCAACAAATGAATATGCACCTCTTGCTGTTTTAGGCGCAAATTTGTAAATAGAAGTATCTGTTTTGCCTGTAAAAACTACCATGTTAATTACCTGTAAAAGACGGCAATTTAAATTGTTGCTGTTGATTTCTTAAATCAAAATTTTCTAAATCTTGAACTGTCATGCTGCCAACTACAGGTAATTCATCTGGCCTTTCTGGATTTTCTGTATATTTAATACCTAAATTTATAGTATTAAAATCAAATACAGCATGCACATCTGTTTCAACTTTATCACGAAATAATGAAACAAGCGTTAATTGACCGTCTTGCTCTCTTTTAAAAGCAACATATAAATTACTGCCCTCACTTGCTGAGATAGGTTTAAATTCAAAATCACCACCACCTCTAATATCTCTAAGTGTGTTTGGATCAACTGTTAGACCCATGCTTTCATCACTATTAATAATGTCGCCATTATTTAAATTAGATATAAAATGCTCGACATCATCCGCTGTAAAAGCATCAGGCACTAACATTAAGCTGTTGTTAATTTCCTGTATGCCACCATATTGATTGCTATCTGGCCCTAAAGATATTCCTAAAACTGCATTTATTGAATCTAAAGCATCTAATTTTATGCGTTCTTTTCTTAAATCTTTATTTCCATCATAATTATCTATGTCATAAATTTTTGCGTCAAATTTAGCTATTTGATGAGCTTGCGCTGCTTGACTATAAGCTCTTACAGTTGATCTACCAACATCAGTATTTGTATCAAAAACTTGTGATAATATATTTGAATGTATTTCAAAATTTCGTAAATCACTTACAACAAGATCTTTTGAATCTGATAATTTATTGACGCCAGAAAGTATTAAATTGGCATCTTCTGTTTTATTTCTTTGTATCAAATCTCCAACAGCTAACAAAGCTGGGCTTTCTCCTAATTGCATAAGTATTTCATCGTACAAATCAACAGATTGAAAATGATCAAATAAATTTTGGAAAGACGTTAAATCACCAAGTCGGTTGCTTCGCGCTTGTACATCAGTAAATTTATTAATTATGCTCCTAGGCAATACTTGCATGTTTTCTGAACGCTTAACATTATTTTGTGTCCAAACAGCAAAGTTNTTTAATGATTGTACTTTTGNTCTAGTTGCATCTGTAGGTGGCTGTGATAATTCATCAAATGAAATGTTAGGCATGACTTGGTTAGTTGCAAGTTGATAATCTTCACCAAACTTTTCTAAAGAAAAACCAACAACATTATTTTCGTTTTGTGATAATTCTTTATTNTAATTTTNAACAATTTTTTTTGCTGTTTCAAAATTAGCTACACCATTTGCTGTTTTTTGATCTTTTTCATATTTTTCATAAAAAGCCTGATGGTTAACTGGCATTATTTGATTAAATTCATTAAAAATCGCCTTGTCTGTAATTTTTCTATTTATTTTATTTAAGGAGCGATCAATATCATTCACAATGCTTTTGCTACCTAATCCTGTTGCAATTTCTTTAAATGCTGATCCTTTATCTATTAACTCCTCTAAAACATTCTCATCTAATAATTGGTAATTACCTAAATTATCAACTGTGTCTTGATATTCGTTTGTTTTTACTTCTAATTCATTTATTTTTGCTTTTCGTATATCAGATGGCAAATTATTAGTTATTTTGTCGACAAACTGTGAATCAGAAGCTACTTTTCTAATAATATTTATAGCTGCATCCTTACCTTCGGTTTGCGCTATTAGACTTAATAATTGTGTTGTGTAGCTATTATCTGCTGTTTTTTGATTATTAACTACAGCATCAACCACATTCTCAATAACTTGCATAGAGCTTAAATTNTCAGCATTAAAAGCATAATCTACTAAAGCTCTTTCTGCCGTAAACATAAGAGTAGATCTCGATTGCTTACTCATTTTGCTATAATCAAAAAAAGATTGATTTTTTACTTTGTGAGAAGCCAACCTTGATGCGTTGACNTCAAGCAAAACAAGGTCATTTTTTACATCATTAATGTTGCCGTCTTTGTTTCCATGTGTTTTTGCAAAATTTTGATTTTGCATATTGCGATATTGAACAGCAGCTTGTTTTACTTTTGTATCAATAACACCTCTAAGCTTAAAACGATTACGCAANTCAGATTGATTAAAATACGCATTAAATTTGCTGTTGCTGTATTTGTCCTTGCCTAATGTCTTTTGCAAGTCTGTTTTGACTTTTTGCATACGTTGGTTCCAAAGAGGATTGTCACCATCTAAAACACGATTAAAGTCTTTGCTATCTTTTAAGTCTCTATAAGCTTCAAATATCTTTTCATCAGCAGCAAGTGTTGCTTCATTAAGCAAGTTATCCCTTGCCATCTCATAACGCACTCTTGCAAATTCACCTATTTCTTGTAAGGCGGCATTTAAGGGCTTTGCTTTATCTAGCTGGCTTTGCACAGCTATATTCGCATTATACCTTGTTCTAATTGGCTGACCAGGTGCTTCACCTGTCGGTGATACTTGCGCTCTATATGTTGGTATTCTCATTAGCTAAAAAACCCATATTGATCAATCATTCTTGCTGTTTGGCCTAGGCCACTAATTAACGATGTCGTGCCTTGAGAACGCAAACTTGCCGCTTGCATTCCTCCTTCCATGCGCGATAGCTCAGCGGATAATCGCTTATCTTCCTGTGCGTCTGTTATTTGCATATTAGCTACTTCGTTATTAAAATCAGCTGTTGCTATTTCAAAATCATATTCCCTTGCATTTCGTGCTAAATTCTCAAAAGTAGTGTCGCTCGCGATGTCAATGCCAGCAAAGGCTGTATTTGCCCTAACTTGGCTTTGCACCTCATCTAAACTTATTTTTCGTCTAGTTTTAAAAATATTATTATTGGTATTAATGATATTTCTTTGCTTTTCTAACAAATCAATATCACGCTCAATAAGTTGTGCGTTTTTCTCGCCAACTTCTTTTGCTGCGTCTGCTGCATCATCATACGCTGCTTTTTGTGAAAAAGCACTGTAAAGTGCAGCCCCTGCTGTTACGGCTTGCCAAAACATATTATATATCGAATGTGTTAAGTCTTGGATAAACAGCCAAGACGGTTAATGGTAAAGCTTGTGTTTGACGAATAAAGACACGATCATCTTCAAAAAAACCGCCTGTAAACTCGACTTCTTTATCGCCAGTAAACAATGGAACAGCTGTATCTGTTGCCATTGAACTATCTCTAAAATTAAGGGTTTCTAATGAATCAGAACTTGCCCCAACATCTAATCCAACAGAACGAAATAATCGTATTGTAATGCCATGCAAACGTTTCGGTTTACCTTGTGAGGTACCGTCTGCACTACCGCTTTCCAAACGCAATGTCTGCATAACGCTATTATAAGGAAATCCCATAACAGCTGTTGTTGCGTTAAAACTTAAAGTAACATTACCACTTGAGACGGTTCGATTAGCATGGGCCGCCCCATTTGCCATAATTTCTAAAACTTCTTCTTCAAGATGATACAACCCTGTCATGGCTGTCGTACTTGTTCCAGCAGTAGGCCAATCTGCCGGATAAGCAAGGCCGCTATCAACAAAAAAACCTTTTTCTGTCGAATTGCCAAAATCAATAGATTGCAATCGCTCGACATATCTTTTTGTCAAACCTTTTATTGTTCGCTTGACAATCAAATACAATTCATCTTCACCAGATTCACTTGGTAAAGTTGCAATGCTTTCTACAACTGATTGCGCCTGTGATGTAACGGCAAAAAAATTACTCTGTGAAGAAGTAATAGTTAAAGCTCCTCCAGAACTATCTCTTGCTGTTACAACAGCACCTGTTGCACTTGCTGCAAAATCACTATGATTATTAATAGCTGTTGCTAATAATGTTGCTGTCGCGTTATTGCTTGTGTTTGGCCTAAAATGCAAAGCTGATGATGCAGCACCACTACCCACAGCATCTGTTGTAAACACAACGCTCGTCCCATCATCTTTTGTAAGCGTAACTGTGCTACCAGCAGTAATAGATGCATAATTAGCTACAGTTATTGTTGGTGATCCAAAATAACCGCCTATGACATGCTTATGCCAGGCAACAACCTGTTCTTCCCTGCGATAAGTCATTCCTAACAACGTACCATCTGATCTCAAGCACCACACAATTGAATCTGGTTCTTGCTGATATGCAAACTCTGTTATGCCGCCATCTGTAATATGTTCACTCAATATGGTCATATCAGGGGCTGAATAACCGCTTTCATCTACATCTCCAACGTAACGAAACTCACGCACCTTGCGTTGATTTCTCTGAAGAAAAAGCGTTACATCTGCAACCTGTACTGGCGCAACTTTAGCACTGCCGTAGTTGCTATATTTTCTTATAAGTGTTGATGTAGGCGTAATAGGGCCGTTTGAATCAGTGGTAAGNACATATTCACCACCAGATGTGCCAATTGTTAATACTCTTGTTGCNGACATCCAGCGTATTTCATTAACTGTATTGGAAGCTATTGTATAACTTAACGCATCGTCTGCATTCGTTCCCACTGTAAAATTTGTATAATCACCGTTCTTACTAAAAAACAATGTCTGCGGATTGTTATTTGTCGCTGCAAACACTAACCTTTGTTCAAAAAATGTTACCACAGAAGGGTAATTGTCAGAGCTTGCATTTAGACTACTAGGTGGGCTTGTTAAACTTGGAGTTGCAAAAGTCCAGTTATTATTCGCCGATCGTGTTAATGTTCTTATCGCATGACTAGGATGCACTAAGTACATCGTATCAGCAGATTGTGCAAAATTGACATCCGCTAATTCTGATGAGCTATAAGGCGTTGCTACCTCAAAAATCTTATCAACTGTTTGAGATTCACCAGCANTAAATGTTGAGAAATTTGTCGTATCAATTGCTACACCATGTAAATCTGTCAATGTAAATGTCGTTGATGTAACATTTGCCACCAGATAATTACGACCATGCAATTCGTTCATAGTATTGCTGTCTAATGGTATTGTTGTACCGCTTGATACCATCGACAAAAATATTTCATCACCATTGCTAAATCCATGACTTGTGCTTGTTGTTAAAACGCCAGGATTAGCCTTTGTAATGGCTGTAAGTGTTTTAGCAGATCCTGTTAAGATTTGCTGACCACTTCGATACACACGCATAATCTGATCACCAAATTCAAGAATATACGTATCACTTGTTTTAAACTGAAAAGGGATCAATCGNGTTATGTCATCACTATCCTTAACTTCNCCTAGATATTCTGTGCCTGGCCTTCTCGTAACGCCACCTTGCGGTAAAACAACAAAATTCGTAAGCTCAGAAAGACCTTCACGATACTTTTGTAATCCTACCCTGCCTTCTAGCTTTGGCGATAATTCACCGCCTGTAAAAGACGATAAAGCTGGAGCCGACTTTGCCATTTAGAATCTCGCTTCGATAAAGTCAGAAGCCTCAATGCGTTGTGGTGCGCCTTCAGTTGCATCAACAAACCGCGCTTCTTTTAGTTTTTCCTGATACAATTGATACGTTTGCGTCATAAGCGATGTACTTCCTGTAATCGCATAACAAATCTCATGGGCTAATCTAGCCGATAATGTTTCTGTTAGATTGCTGTCGTATTGCGTTGTGTCTGTAACCTGACCAACATATTTGATTTTAACCGTTCCTTCATTCGTAAGCAGTTTTCTNCCTTCAATCACAAATACAGGCGAACCATCAATACTTGTCATGTTATCCATAGGATATGTTAATGTGCCATTGCTAAATTCTAATACACGCAAGCAAAAAGGATCGGTAGGTAAGATAAATTGATTTTCGTAGCCAAAAGTAGGAGAGGAACTATCCTTGGATAAAGCTGCTCTTGTTATAAGACTATTCCAAGGATGAGAGCGAAAAACAGCATCACGAACACTATCAAACCTTTGATTGATNACAATCGCAGCTTTTGTGTTTTCTGTTAAAGAACTGATTGTGCTTGCGCCAATNCTATTTAACGCAAAGTTTGCAATATCAACTTTTGATGCCATTTGTTCCCTCTAAAAAAAAAGAAGGGGGGATTGCTCCCCCCTTTATATTAATCAACAACGTAATACATTGTTAACTCTATCAATCCAGAGCCGTTAGCTCCAGCAAGGCTCACTGTTATAGGAATGCCATCTTTATCAGCATTCACTACACTGTTTTTGCCAAGTGCAGCTGTTGCTGCGATTGATACAGTTGTTATAGACGTTGATGCCGCTGCTGCCTTATACTCATCAACATCAGCTGCTACTGTTGTGCCATCTACATCTTTATATTCTGCATGACCAACACTAAGCGTTGTTGAAGAGCCTAAAGCTGCATGAACAAGCTCACCATGTAAAATTCTTGCGCCATTGGGCAAGTTAAACATGTGTATATCGCTTTGCTCAGCAGAGGCAGTGTAAGAACCATATGCAATCCTCATTCGACCACCAAGCTCGTTTGGCTTGATCATCTCTTTTGGAACATTTTGATCCCACTTTGTTTTTTGATCTGAATAAACAGTACCCATAAATCAGCCCTCCTTATTCGTTACAAGCAATTTCAACTACTTTTTCTTCTTCCATTCTGGTCGAACCAAAAGAAGAACAGTAGTAGACTTGCGTTGCATATGATTTATCAGAGCGTTCATCGATCTTAGCTGTCGGCTCTTTGCCAATGGCAAGCTTCATACCATCTTGCGCCCAGGCATAACATAAACGGCTTGTACCATCGTCTGTTAGTCTGTTGCTGGTAATAAACTTAAAACCGACAAATGTATCAATATCACCCTGTACTAAAGCTTTGACCGTATTAAAGTCAGCACTTGTTACAGTAGTGCTATTAAGCAGATCTTCAATTTGCTCTGGCGATACAACAATGTATCTAGGGATAGATGGATCAACTGATTTCTCATCTAGCTTTTTCTTAGCCGTTACAAGCTTTGCAATGGTAAGACCAGCACTACCATGAGCAATCTTCTGTGTTGACGGTAAAGCTGTTGATGTTGAGCCAGTTGTACCTGTCTTAGCGGTACCACCCATAGCAGAAATAATTGTATCATCCATCGCTCTACCAATGGCAGCGGCTGCTGCTCTTGCATAGGTTGATGTTGGATCAATCAACATGCGTAGCTTATCCTGATCGTCAATAAGATCCGCATATTCGTAATCCGTTAATGTTACCATTCTACGGCTATGTGGCGTTTCCATTAAGGGAGTATCCCCATGTCTGGTTGTTCGAGCTTGTGCAGCTGCTTGCCCCACTTGCTCAAAAAATGCCTTATCTCCATTTACAGATTCTGAATCTACAGTATCACGCAAAAGGGAACCCATTTGCTGTGATAGCATCTGTACGTTAGCAGAATACTGCTGGACAAAGGCGGTGGTTATTTGCGTACTCAAAGCACACCTCCTGTATCTAAAGTTTCACTATGTTTTGCGTCTGATTACCTCTTGCGAGATCATTCTTGCGTCTTGAGCCGCGCTATACTGTTGACTTACAACTTGCATCAGGATCGATAAACGGTTGCCCTAAATTACATATGTTCTCTCAGCGCAAGGGCTTCCTTAACATAAAAATCGTGTTGTGGGTGCGACTTATCCCAATAAGGCGTATCTTTTGCCATAAGCTCCATAATCTTACGATTGGCCTCTTGTGGCGTCATGATAAGCTCTTGCGGCTCTCCTTCCAGAGAATCCTCACCCATCGCATCTGCTAACTGTACAAACAATTTTACAATTGCTGGATGATCGCCAAGCAAACGACCATCTTCTAAAACAATATTGTCTAAAGGCTCTGTTGAACCCAACAACTGCACAGCAGCATTTTTTGCCATTTTCATTTTTTGGTCAAACGCCTTGCCGTATTCTCTTTCAAGCTCTGCTTTCGTTTCACCGATGAGCGTTGTGGCTTGCGCTTCTCTGGCTTCGATTTCCGCACTGGCTTTTTCGGCAAGCGACTTCGCCATACGTTGAGCTTGCTTTCCATTAAGACCAGTATCGTGAGCAATTTGCTTAAAAGAAGCCAAATCACCTTCTTCAAAACCATCAACGGCATTAAAATCATATTGATCAGGCGCATTAGGCCTTCCCAACCTTTCATAAACATTGTTCCATTCCTCATCTGTTGCTGATTGTCCTGGGATTGGTATCTTATCAACACCAATCATTCTTTGTGCTTGCACATAGGATTTTGCTAATCCAGCGGCATCTGTAAAGTTTCTTAAACTTGGTTCCATGCGTATATCTTCTGGCAGAGTTTCGATAAAACTTACTGGTGCAGCTTCTGCTGGGGCTGCGACCTCCTGAGATTCAGTTGCCTGAGTTGTCTCTGTTTCACTCATTGTTGACTTCCTTTTGCTGTTCTATTTTCTTTTGCGGTTCCATCATTCTAAGAATATTAAGCACAACAGACCTTTGCCCTTCGTAAAAAGCCGTATCATAAGGCTCACCCTTGGCATATGTTGATTGATAAAAGCCAAAACATCTTTTTAAATGCTCCAGCACAACCTTGCCGTCATTTGTTTCAAACAGAAAACGATAGTTGCGCTTTAGATCTTCTGTCCTTATTTCGTTAATATTCTTCATGCAGCTGGCGGTGTTTCTGCGTTAGACGCTTCAGCCAAGACTTTCATCATAGGGGCTGTTTTCTGCATTTGATCCGCAGCTTGCATATCTTGCTGTTGCTCTGCCATCATGCGTTGCTGTTCTGCTTTTGCCTCTCGAATTTCTGCCACTTGATCATCAGACCGTATGACTCTTGCTGGAATACCAGCTACATCAATTAAATACTTCACAAGGCCATTTTCATCCAGATAATCCATAACAGGCGCAACTTCTGCCAATTGCAACATAATTTCCAAACCACGCATCATAGATTGCAAATCGGTCATTTTCTGTGCTTTGGCTAATGGCGATACATATTCAATATCAATATCCTGTCCCTGCAAGCTTTCTGGAGGTACAGGCAATTCACCATTTCTTAACAATAATTTAAAGCTGCGCTGAATAAGCGGTTGCAGTAATTCGCTTTGCAATCGCCCCATAACAGGCCCTAAAAGACGCATTTTCTCTTCATTACGCTGCAACACTTCGGTTGCCGTCATACTTGGGCTTTGGTTTAATTGTAGTTGATCAACATAAAAAGCAGAACGAATAGAGTTTCTACGCTGTTCCTCCATACTCAGACCAATAGGGTTGGTCGCTCCAGCCTGTAAAGGCTCTAAACGATCTCTAGTTCCAGTTCGATAGAAGTTCAGTGCGCCAGGGGTGGTGCGCACAGGGAGAAGAAACCCATCGTCAGGAACCATTAAGGGAGGATCAAGTTGCTTCTGCGCGGATCGTATGCTCACTTCAGACATACGATTGACCATTTTGACATCGCTTAGACAACTCATTCCAGGGGAACGACCATAGTTACTTGTGCTGTCCTTGTTAAAACGAGGAACACAAAAAGGAAACTCATCAAATCCACCTTCACCTAGCAGTGTTTTGGTTTCTTTATGATAGTAAATAGAAATAACAGGCTTGTTGATAGGCCCTGCCGTACCATCTTCTCTTGGATAAACAACATGCACAATCTCATGCTCGTTATAAGGGTTTTTATCTAGGTCTTTCTGCACTCTATCTGGCAAATCATCTTTTCCAAAACGCTGTGCAATCTGTCTTGCTGTCAGATCAAAAGAACGATAGACCGTATCAATACGATCTTCCGCATTTGCAGATATGGCTAATTCACCAATATGCCTAGCGGAAAAACGTAATCCATCTGCATCATATTCAATAAACANACATGCCGTACCAAATACCACNAAATCATAATACAATTCATGGATTTCCTGTTGAAAATTAGACCGCTGTAAGGCCTTGTTTAATAACTGGGTACAACCNTCTAGCCATTCATTNGCTTCATCATCCTGATCCAGCTGTAAATCTCTATACCGCATAGAAAACCAGGGGTTTGCTGGGCTTGTCAACATGCCATGCAAACTACTGGCAAGCAACTCAACAGAGTGTATACCTGTGCTATCGTAAATTAGCTCTGTCCTTTTATCACCTTGCGTTCTTTTCTTGGTAATATCGGCTTTTCTTGGCAATAAATAATCAGCAAGCTCTTGCCAATGTTTTTCCCAATTCGATCTCTGACCTAAAAGCTTTTCATGCTTTCGATTCAGCTGATCGACCATTTTATTTGGTTTCGTCATCAAGACATTCCTAACAATGATTGCTTTTTCTTTTTGACACCAGCCATACTTCGGCCTTGTGACTTACCAGCCATACGCTGATTTAATCGCTCTAATGGATTAAAATTCATAGAAAACCGCATATTTTGCAATGGCTGGGATGATAAGGCCCCCATCATGCCAGCCATATTCTTTTTTTTACCATAAGCCATTACGCACCAGCCAATAATGACCTTTTAGGTCTAAGTCCTGTCATATCACTCGATAGCAATCCTTGCGGTGATGTTGCTATCGTGCCACCTTTTAAACCTCTTTTTTTATCTTTTTTAGCTTCTTCAACCGTTGCTGAACTTGTTGATTGTGTCGTATCAGCTAATTGCGTCATAACAGATTGAGCCGTTTCTACTGGCGTTGCCGCTGCTTCTGTTGTCGTAGCCGCTGCCGCTGGTGCAGCAGCTGCCGCTGTTGTTGCTTGTGCAGCTTTAGACGCATCACGATCATCACGCCTTTGCTCACCTTCAGATTTAGATATGTCCATAGGCTTTGTGTAAAACATNCCTTCTTTTATATCTTTGTTCATATCAGATTCAGCTCGNNTAAAACGTCTTTCGCTTTCTTCAATTCCACTAGCTTCTTCCGCTGCGCCCATATCCTGCGCCAATCCAACAGGATTGGTAAAATTACGCTTTAAATTGTTTACAAAATCTGTAAAGAATCCCATTATGCCCTCACTTCAAAAGGATTATAATTCATTTCTGCCTGTCTTTGCGGCGGTCTAATNGCATGGCTTACATCCCTGTGACCAACGGCAAAATACCGAAAAGCATCACTGGCATGAGATGACCAATCATGTACAGGCGTAGAGCGAAAGGTTTTCATTCTTTCATTGTATGCCCTGTGATAATGCCTAAGAGCTTCCAGCCCTACTTTGCATTGATCACGATCAAAATAACATTTAGCCAAAATCATCTTGGCGGCATGGATGCCATCCTCCAGGGGCAGTTTCGGCACCACTCTGAAATTAATTCCCAGATCATAGGCCGCTTCCCTTCTGGACTTACCAGAACCCAACTCTCGCACTTCGATGTCATGGGGGGCATTGTGTGTACCGTACAAGTACCCTCTTTCTTGCAATATTCTTGCATAAAAATTCAATCCCTCACCACGATTTTCATAATAATCAATCACATGAATGGCACGACCAACATTCTGCGTAAACCAGATGCTCGTGCTATCATTCACCCCTAGATCCCACCAGGTATCAACCTTTTGCCCCTCATCATAAGGAACATTGGTCATGCGCCCAGCCTGACTTGCTTTTTCTAATTCTTTAGCCCATATTGCACCAGGAACATTGGCAACCCATGAGCATTCATATTCCTGATTATACTGATCCTCAGACATGCTTTTCTTGGCACTGTCCAATTCCTCATCATCCAGAATGCCTGTTTCACTCGCTTTGTAAGTCGCGGTAATCCAATCTTCTGAATCCTTCGCCATCTCATGTAGCTCAAAAAAACTATTCATGCCTTGTGGCGTACCCATAAATATCGCATATCCCTTGCGATCACTTAACGCTGGCCTGATGATCTCAGGAAATAAAGATGCTGGCATTTGTGCATACTCATCATGCACACAGCCATCTAAATAGATCCCACGCAAACTATCTGGCGATTCCGAACCCAATAGCTGTATTCTGGCACCATTAGGCAAATCACACCGCAATTCTGTTTCGTGAAACCTCGTTGTCGGTATCGCAGAACTAAATTGCTTTAAATAATCCCATGCTACTGCTTTGGCTTGCCGATACGTTGGCGCAATATAAGCAAACCTTGGATTGGGCTTATCGCTTAATATCGCATCTCGCAGAAGGTGGTTGATCGCCATGACCGTCTTACCAAACCTTCGATGACAAACCACAACACCCCAGCGTTTATCTTTAAGCTTGGTATGCAACTCACGCTGCAATGGCCTAGGGTTATAAGGTATTTTAATCTGCATCGTTAGGCCAAACAAAAATAGGGGTATTTTCGCCTACCCATGCGCCTTCAATGTTAAAAGAAAAATACTCAAGAGCTTCTTCATCGGTCATGCCATCCCTCTTACAAAGAATATCAATTACCTTTTCCGCATCATAAACCAATACAGGTGATTTCGTACCCTGATTGCCCTGACCAATAATGGCATCATCATATCCATCTGCTTTTAACATCAGCCATCCCAACTTAGCGTAATACTGCCACTGGTGGCCTTGCTATCATTCGGATTATTCCGCACACCGCCTAATGGCTGCAATTGCCTTCGCAGCTTATCCAGATTATCAAGCTTTACCCTTCGCCACTGAACTTCTGCCATTGCCATCTTTGGATCTGTAGGCATAGGGGCATCCATAATATCACGCATCTGATCGCCAATATGCTCGCCCTGTATCGCCCTGGCCTTGCTGTACATCTCCCAGGCATCTTCATTATTCTGCACATACGCCATAATCGTTTTTCGATGAGGTAGGTTCTCAGTATTCGCACAAATACTCGTTAAACTCTCACCATCCGATAAACGATCACAAACCAATGCCATCATATCCATCGTCACAATCGATGTACCCTTGGCATGCCTTGGCATTAGGCACTCATCAATGACTTGCGCTTTGCCTTGTTCTTTTTTGAATTTGGAAAACCAGCCTTCATATTCGCATAAGCCTTATCGGTAATGGTCGATTCACTTTTCGGCCTGGATGTACCAGCCTTCTTACGCTTGTTAATATTCTCATACAAACTCATGCGGCACCTATCATTGATTTCTTTTTCTTCTTTTCCTG